>Ga0206101_1000025_pt1 | contig 84575 bp, 66 predicted proteins | sample 1B0metagenome_FD_148613 | JGI IMG/M metagenome (GOLD analysis project Ga0206101, IMG submission 148613) | Enriched microbial communities from leaf-cutter ant dump, University of Wisconsin, Madison, United States - 1B0 | ecosystem: Environmental > Terrestrial > Nest > Insects nest > Nest dump... | reverse complement strand
CCAGGTTCGTGCGGATATCGCCATCCTCCGGGAGGTCGCTCGTCGTGACCTCGACGGTGCCGTTGCAGTCCTGGGTCTTGACGACGCTCGGAGCATCCTTGTCCGGCCTCGTCAGATCACCCGTGGCCGCCGAAAGTGGATAGCCGTACGAGTCGTAGTTTGAGAAACCGTAGAGATAGCCGGCAAACGGGCTCTTGGAGCGTATCTTGTAGGTTCCGGGACGGATCTCCCATGTCGCTCCCAGATACGACTTGCCGTTTACCCTCGTGGGGAACTTCTTCGGAACATTGATGCCTGGCACCGCGTAGAGCTTTGACCAGTCGTCGCTGCCGGCCGGAGCAACTTCGATATCGTAGTAGCCCGCCGAATCGCACACCACGTTCACGAAGTTCTGCGGAAAATCCGCCGCCGGCGTGCAGAACAGAACCTGGTACTGGTACTGCTCCACAGGCGTCAAAACCAGGAAGAAGGGATCGGAGGGAACGTTATCCCATGCCTGTGACGGATTGTACTGCGTGACACAGATCGGCTTGTCTGCCGAGAACTCCTGCACCCCCTTGCCGAGCGCACGATACTCCAGCCATCCCTCTCCCTCCATTCCTCCCGGTCCATTGAGTGTGGAATGCAGGGCGCCGTTGATGTACAACTGCGTGTTCGGCTCCTTCGCGAAGATGTGGTAGAAATCACCCTTCAGGCGGGTCTGGAAGGGAACCGCCTGATAGAATTTCCCCCAGGACTCCACCGGAAGCATCATCTCCGTCAGGTGATCGCAGCAGCAGTAATTGAGCAGGTTGGGGATATAGGTGCAGCTCTGCCCGCCCACCACCGCAACAGGCTTCGTGGCACGGATGGTGGCGCCATCCATATCGCCGCCATAACCCACCGTCATCGCCGACCACACATCTCCCTTGTTCATCGTAATCGTGAACGTCTCTCCGGCTGCATGGTTCGGTGTGCGGTGCGGATGATTTATCGTCACCGTCGTTCCATCGTATGGCGCGACGATCATGTACTGTGAAGGAAGCTCCTGCGAAACGCCAATGACGGCCGCATACGAGGCGACGACGTATTCACGTCCGAGCGCATTTACCGGCAGCGCAAGAATACCGTCGGAGGTATAGCTGGTACGGTTCATGCCATAGACCACGATCGGAGCGTCGGCCACGATATGGATGGCCTTGCCCGGATAAACCTGATCTCTGGGAACCGGCGCCATGTCATTGCGCGTGAACATCTGCGCCTCGATCGGCGTAAGGTTCAGCGTAATGATATCGTTGGGCTTGGTATATGTGGTGTACTTGATGCCGGGGCCCGCCCAGACCTTCACCTGTGTGCGCACAGCGGAGGTTATATAGAGACGGGTATAATAGGCTTCCGCCGTGGGATCATCCCAATTTGCAGGAAATGCGAGCCAGAATTCGCGCCCTGCATTGGTAGGACCGTACGGCACGGGGAAATCCTTGACATTGACCGGAGCAGATTGCGCCGGTGCATCTACAGTGACCACAGCGAATAACAGAAACAGTGGAAGCAGGTACCGGATTAGCGGTCGCATAGCGTACTCCTTGGTATTGAATAAATAGTTGCATTTACCCTTCCCAAGTGAAATATGCGCAGTTGCCGGCCTGCCACATACTCACCGCACAGAGCAGAGGGTAGTCACGTTCAGCAGATGTGATTATTTCCTGGTGAGAAATTCTGGTGAATATTCCGGGGCGAGGAAATGAACCTGACGATATTCCGGATTCATTCGGATACCTCATGGAATTTCACATGCGCATAACCACCGGTAGCACCACCATACTGCCATGCATAATCATCTGATTGTCGCTCGTTGATAATAAAGACCCTGCGCCCCGCTCGAATGTTTCAGGGCCAGCGATTATCTCGTATGAAAAATCACGATTGGTCGGTGCTTGCGATGCAACAATGTAAAAATCATTATCCCGTGTGACATATCGCATGGTTCATGTGTCTTTATGCGCTCTGCGACATTCCCCCGCGTCCGGGGTCTTATGCACGGCACCACATATTTTGTATGATTTATCGTCGTGGAGTTTTATGAGCCATCCCGGTATCAGGCGAAGCTATGCATGAGAACACCGGGATGTATTCTCTCGGGCCTATGGCAGTTCACATAATCAGGGGAAGAACGGCGGGGAGGGGGACGGGCGGGGACCGGCGGCGCCAACAGGTATTTCAATCACGGGAAGCGTCTGCGATATCATGATGAATGAACGCATCGCCCCGCGCAGCACTCCAGGTATGACAAGCGCCGCATACCCAGCGGCGCCGGTTATGCATCCGCGAAGACGCCGTCGCGCATATGCAGCACACGATCGGCGCGGCCGGCGAGATCGGCGTTGTGCGTGACGATGATGAAGGTGCGCTGTTCGCGACGGCTGATGTCCCAGAGAAGGGAGTGGAGGCGGTCGCCGTTTTCGGAATCGAGGTTGCCCGAAGGTTCATCGGCAAGCACAATATCGGGCTGCGGGATCAGAGCGCGGGCAACCGCCACCCGCTGCTGCTCCCCGCCGGAGAGCTCCGCCGGCTTGTGATCCGCACGCTCGGCCAGTCCCACCAGCTCGATGTACCCGGCGGCGCGGCGAAGCGCCGTACGCATCGTCTCGCCGCGAATGAGGAGCGGCATCGCGACATTCTCCAGCGCGGTGAATTCCGGAAGAAGGTGGTGGAACTGAAAGACAAACCCGATGTGCCGGTTGCGGAAATCGGCGAGATCGGTCGGCCGCATCCCTTCGAGCTGCCGCCCGGCTACCTGGACGGTGCCGGCCGTAGCCCGGTCCAGCCCCCCCATGATGTGAAGCAGCGTGCTCTTTCCGGCCCCCGAGCTGCCGATGATCGCCACGATCTGCCCCGGCTCGACATCCAGGGTGATTCCCCGGAGCACCTGCAGCGGCTTCCCTTCAAGCTCATACGACTTCGTTACATCCCGCAGCCGCACGATCGGCTCCCGGAGACTGATGCGATTGCCATCATTCATAGAGGAGCAAGATAGCGAACCGCCGCCAAGAGAGCATGCGGCATGTCGGAGAGGAACTGGCGCGGGAACAACGATCGCGAAAGTAGTTTCAGGAAACGTTCCACCGGCATGTGCTGCAATACGGCATCACTGTGCGAATCGCACAAATATTCCGCGGAGCGATGCTGTTTTATGCCTGCGATCAAAAAAAATAAACGCCCGCGTGGAATAACCACACGGGCGTCTCGTATTGTCGATGAGCCGATCCCCGCGGATCAGCGAACGATCGTCACGGGATATGCCGCAACACTGCCTCCAGCCACCACACGGCAGAAGTAGGTTCCCGCCGGCAGATCGCTCACGTTCAGGCCCAGGCTGTAGGCGCCTGCCGTGGCATGCTGCTCGTCCGCGATGCTCCTGACGGTTTCGCCGACGGCATTCACCAGCGTCACGCGCACCGCCGCATCCTCGTTGAGGACGTAGTTGAGGGTGACGGTGGAACCGGTGACGGGATTCGGAGCGATCCTCACCGCCGAACCGAGCTTTGCGCCCGCATCCATCGAGAGCACCAGGCGTCCGATTTCACTGGACGAACCGTCGAGCGAAACCTCCTCCAGCCTGTAGATGTAGCTCTGCCCCGCACGGAGATCGCTGCTCTCATCAACATAGCCGTAGCTGTTCTCGCGATCGCTGTTCCCCGCGCCGCGCAGGCGGGCATCGGAGAGATAGTCGGCGATCAGCGTGAACGGACCGTTGGCATCCCCTCCGGTGGCGCGATAGAGCCGGAAGCCCGCATTGTCAAGCTCCTCCACTGTCCGCCAGCGAAGGATGTTGCGCCCGGCACCGGCAAAGCCCTCGAAGGAGAGAAGCTTCACCGGCAGCGAGTTCAATGCGCTGTTGCCGCCGATCGCGTAGTCGCTGCTCAGGAACGGCCTGTTGTCGGCGACCAGATAGTGGCCGGTGGAATCGACCTCGTAGCCGGTCGTGATGAAGTCCTCCCACGGGAAGATATCGGCGGTACGGAAGACGATCTCCAGATCGCTCGTATCCTCGATGCCGGGCATGCCCGTGATATCGAACTTCAGATCGACCTTCGTGGTGTCGCCGATATAGACCCACTCGAAGCTCCACCAGCGATCGGTGGAGAGCAGGTTGAGCACAGGCTCGCCCTGACGGAACATCGGAATCCCATCGGTGTTCATCGGGCCGCTCTTGCGGGTGATGAGCAGGCTGCCATCGGATCCCAGCAGATCCCTGAATTCAACCACCGCACCGGCGAACCGGATGGTATCCTTGCGTCCCGCTCTGAGCGCGAACCGCTGCGAGAAGGAGGTGCCGCGAGTAGCCGTGGGGAACACCGAACTGATGGTGCCGTAGGAAAGATCGCACGCGCGGTAGGGAACGACCTTGATGAAGTAGGCGACGTTCTGCGGCAGCCCGGTCAGCGTGATCGTGGTGTCGGCCGACCTGCCGAGCACGAACACACCGTTGCCGAACTGATGACCGACCGGATAGAAGGTGTTGCCGACAGGGAAGGCGAACGGCGTGGAGTCGATGCGGGCGATCAGCATGTATCCCGTCGCATTCGCCGCGCGTCCCCACCGCAGCGCCAGCGTATCCTGAACGTTACGGATCACGCGCATCGAGTCGATGGCTCCCGGAAGCCCTCCGGCGCAGGCCTCCAGCGTCGTTGCCTGCACCGTGTCGGAGATGCTGGAGTAGGCATAGTTGCATTGCAGCATGCCGAAGGCCGTGAATCGATAGGTGCTGTTTGCATTCAGTCCGGTCACCACCGGCTCGCGGCTGCTGCCAACATAGCGGACCGTATCATCACCGACCACCGTTCCCACGGTGTAGGGCACGCCTGCCACGGGCTTCGGGCGGGCGGTATCCGGACCGTTGCTGAAGACGATATAGCCGTCGGCGTTGGTCACGCTGGTTATCGAAAGCCCAACGTTCGTCGCTGTCATGTAGCGCACGGTGACGTCCGCCACGTTGCCGACGGTGCCGGTGCAGTAGGTCTGGGCAGTTACCAGCGCGCGCGTCGGCGAATACATCGCATTGCAGCTCTGGAAGCCGTAGATGGCGAAGACGTAGGTGGAATCAGCTTGCAGATTGTGGGCGACGAAGGAGCTTTCCACCGGCCCGGCATAGATCACCGTATCCGTGGCGTTCATTCCCTGGCCGACCGTATACCTGGTGCCGTTCACCGGCTGCGAGGTGGGCGGGGTGCCGCGGCGGCGGATGACGAGGACGGAATCCGTACGGCCGCCCACGGTGTATCCAATCGCAATGCTGTCCTGCGACCTGGAAAGCGCCATCCCGCCGGTGATGTCCGCCGGCGCGCCCGAGCAGTCGAGCGTGGCGCCGCTTCCGGTGGCGGCGAAATTGGAGTACTGAACGTTGCACGAGCGGAAGCTGTAGACGGCGAACTGATAGCTCGTGTTCGGCTGAAGTCCCGTCAGCCGGATCGGGCCGCTTACAGCCGGTCCGACGTACGCCACGGTATCCGTAGCGCTCAGAGCCTGGCCGGCCGTATAGCGCGTACTGTTACCGGGAATGGCCGTGGGAGCCGCGCCGGCGCGCCGGACCACCAGAACCGAATCCGCCCCGGCCCCCTGCGTCATGAAGAGCGTCAGCGTGGTGTTGCCCGCATTTCCCACCGAATTGATGGAGCCTGCGGGAGGGGCGATCGGATCCGCCGTGATCAGCAGTTCGTCCACCACCACGCGCGGCCGGTTGCCTGTCCCCCCGTCGTTTACGGTAAAAATGCGGATGCGGGCATCGGAGGCATCACTGAGCGACGCCGGAAGCTTTACCCGAAGGATGCCTGATTCCGTGGTCGATGAATTGTCGAAGGTGGGCCACGCCCCGCCGACGACATTGGAAAGCGGAACCTCCGTGAAGACCATTCCGCTGCCGCCGTTGGTGGCGATACGCAGCTCGTTCACAGCATCGCCTGCCGGCGCGTTCATCACCTTCGCCCAGGTGATGGTCAGGCTGTCCGCGTTGTTGCAGGTGAAGTCGCCGTACCAGACGAAACCGGTACGATCATCCGCCGTTGTCGTCTGCAGCCGGATGGCTCCTCCGACGCCGCCGTTGTCGTTCAGACCGGCGGCGGAAATATCCGTCGTCCACTGCGTGGTGAACGCGTCGCGGGTGAACTCGCCGCCACTGACATTGGTCGATGGAAACGAAGTGGTTCCGGACGCAACGAAGCCGAAGTCCTGATTGTAGGGAAAGCCGGATATGCGCCTTCCCTGCGCATGCGCCACGGTGCCTGCCAGCACGAACGCCGCGAGCAGAACCGTACAGATTCTAGACATCATCAAGTTCCTCATGGTAATGGGTGATATGTACTATCATGGATGTTGCGCTCTGTTATTTGTGACCAATGCCGGAAGTTACTTACAAGGAGCATGCCCGGTGATACCGAAATCGGTGCCCGGCTACAGGATCGTGCCGGCGAAGTCGTCGATGAGCAGGCCGGAAGCCCCGGCCGCCATCGTACGTTTTCGATTGCATCCACCCGTTCGCCGCCGTATTTTAGCCATGCTACTTTTCAAAGTGGGCTAGGCGGAAACGCGTGCCCACTTTTTTTTACACGACGTGGTTGTAGCGATCCGCAGGGGAGAAATGTGATTGGCCGGACCAGGGGACGCGGATCAGCACCTGAGTGACGGCACAGCCTGCCGCCCGCGACCGGGGCAACTTCCCCTTTCGTCCCCATTCGGCGCGTAACAATGAGTTTTCTTCCGGAGCATATAGAATCGCGGCTGCGCGATGAGATCGGTCGGCGTGGCATGGTGCTGCTGGAGCTGAAGCGCCGCGGCGAACGCGGTTCCACCGTGATGGAGGTGATCGTTGACGCCGAGGCGGGAGTCACCCTGGATGAACTTGCCGATCTCAGCCGGTGGACGAGCGCGCTTCTGGATGAAGCCGAGGAGGCTCTTCCGGGACGATACAAGCTGGAGGTTTCCTCGGCCGGACTTGACCGGCCGCTCGAATATATCTGGCAGTACCGTAAGAATATCGGCCGGCTGCTCAAGCTCACCTTCGAGGATGAGAAGGCAGGCCGCACGACCGAGCTGTTCCGGCTGGTCGCCGTGGAGGATGGATCATTGGTGGTGGAGCCGGGCAATACCCGCGGCAGGCGGGCCCCCGAGTCGGCCATTATTCCGCTGGACCGTGTGACGCGCGCCGTGGTGGAGCCCCAGTTCTAGCGGCCACCCCCCGACACCGCTGCTCCGGGCATCCGGATCGTTCCGATGATTGTATTCCGATTCCAACGTTCTCCATTTTCCAAATCGTTATGGCGAAACGCAAGTCCGCTAAATCGAGCGTCAACAAGCAGATGATCATCGATGCATTTGCAGAGATGGCGCGCCAGAAGAACATCGATCGCGATCTGCTTCAGGGCATCATCGAGGATACCTTCTCGCAGATGGTGCGCAAGAAGTATGGTCAGGAGTCCAACTTCGACATCATCGTCAACATGGATAAGGGAGATATCGAGATCTACCTGCTCCGCGAGGTGGTGGAGGAGGTGGAGGACCCCAACACCCAGATCTCGCTGGAGGATGCCAATGCCGATGCGGAGGAATATGAAATTGGCGATGAAGCCCTGACGGAACTGAATCTGGACAACCTGGCGGAATATTTCGGCCGCAGAATGGTTTCCATGGCGGCCCAGACCCTGAGCCAGCGCGTGCGCGAGGTGGAGAAGGACAACATTGTCGCCGAGTATTCGCAGAAGGTCAGCGAGATCATCGTGGGCGAGGTGTATCAGGTCCGGCGCAACGACGTCTACGTGATGCACAACAAGGTGGAACTTCGCATGCCGCGAAACGAACAGATCTGGCGGGAGCGCTACAAGAAGGGGGAAACCCTGAAGGCGCTTCTGAAGGAGGTACGCGCAGAGGAGGGAACCGCCTCGCAGCCGGAGATCATCATCTCGCGCAGCGATCCCATGTTCCTGCAGCGTCTGTTTGAAATCGAGATCCCCGAGATCTACGACGGCATCATCGAGATCAAGGGCATTGCACGGGAGCCGGGCGAGCGCGCAAAGGTGGCCGTGTGGTCGCACGACGAGCGTGTCGATCCGGCCGGCGCCTGCATCGGCATGAAGGGAGTACGCGTCCATTCGATCGTCCGGGAGCTTTCCAACGAGCATATCGACGTCGTCTACTATTCCCCCGATCCCAAGAAGTATGTCGCCAGCGCTCTTTCGCCGGCGAAGGTGCGGGATATCATGATCGATGAGGAGACCCGCACCGCCACGGTGCTCGTCGGCGACGATCAGGTGTCGCTGGCGATCGGAAAGAACGGCCAGAACGTGCGCCTGGCGATGAAGCTGACCGGCTATACGATCGATCTGGTAAAGGAAGGGGGGGAGGATATCGAGCTTGCGGAATTCCGCGACGAGATCGGCGACGAGCTGTTCGAGCATCTCCTCGCTATGGGCATCGACACGGCCAAGGAGTTTCTCGTACAGGAGGACGCCGCGCTGCTGGCGATCGACGGTATGACGCAGGAGAAGATCGACGAGCTGCGGCAGGTTATCAGCGCCGAGTTCGACGAGGACGAACTGCGTAACATGTACCAGGATGCACAGAGGGCTCGCAATCCCATCCCGCCGGCTCCGGCCGTCGGACAGGGACAGAGCTGACGCTGACGGGCTTCTCCGCCGGCAGATCACATCGACCGAACGGAACATATGGTGGCGGCTCCCTCAAATTCCTTTGGGGGAGCGCTTGCCGTTTCACGAAGAGGATGTGATTTTAAGATTCGACCGACTGATGATGCCCGCCGGCTCCACGAATTTCGCCGCTGGCTCGTCTTATAATGACTTGAGGGTGCCGCCGCACCGCGAATCCCCCAGCCAGGTTGAGAGACGGTCATGACCCGTCATCTCCGAGGTATCGCCTCATTGTATAGATCGTTAACAGAAAGGTTCCGGTCTCGATGAGTAAGTTTCGTCTCAGTGAGTGAGGCAGAGCATGTAGAGTATCTATTTACTGGAGTCTGAATGGCCGCGACAACCAGCGCGAAAGGTACGACCTATAGATTGTTCAAGGTCGCTGCTGAACTGAATATTGGCAAGGAGACCATCGTCGAGTTTCTCCACGGCAAGGGGCATGTCATCCCTGATAAGCCGACCAGCGCGCTTACCCAGGAGATGTATGACCTTGTCATGGACAAGTTCGAGAAGGAACACCGCCAGATCGAAAAGCAGCGGAAAAAGGTCGATGCCTACCATGAAAAGCGCGTCCGCAACAAGGAGGAACATCAGCTAAAGGCGAAGAAGCCGGCCAAGGCGACCGAATCCCAGGAAACGGCTGCCGAGGAGGTGGAAACGTCACAGCCTGAACCTCAGCCAGCGACTCCGGAAATGGAGAGGTACGAGGCCATTGTGGAGGAGGCAGCCGCTCCGGAACCCGTCGCCCCCCCGGCCGAACAGGAGGAGGTGGCACCTCCGGTCGTCACCGAGCAGGTGCAGGAGACGGCCGCCGAGCCTGTTGCCGTCGTCGAGGAGACACCGCAGCCTGCGGAGCCTGAGGCCGTTCAGGCGGCACAGGAGCATGCGCTTACGCCGGAGGAGCGCGCCGAGCAGCTTGAGGAGGCACGCCGTTCTCGGCGCGAGGAGCTGCGAGCCATCGCACTCCAGGGACGCCAGGCCCCCGTGCAGGAACCCGAGCCGGAAGCTCCCCCCGAACCGCAGACGCAGGAACCCGCAGCAGCGGCCGAAGCTGCCGTCGTCGTCGGTAATGAGAAGGAGAGCGTCAAGTTCGTCTCCTCACCCCCCAAGCTTCAGGGACTTACCGTCGTCGGCAAGATCGATGTCGAGAAGCGTACGAACGACAGAGGACGCGAAAAGAAGGAGCGTGGCAAGCGCAAGCGTATCCGCGAAGGTGTGAAGTCGGTGGATATCGCCGCCGAATCGCGCAACCGGCCGGCATCCGGTGGCACCGGTACCGCCGCGCCGGCACGTCCCGGCGGAACGGGCACAACAGGCACCGACAAGACCAAGAAGAAGCTCCGCAGCCGCGGGGCCAAGCTCAATGTCGATCAGGACGAGGTTTCACGCGCCATCCGTCAGACGATGATGCGGATGGATGATACGTCCGGCTCAAATCGCCAGAAGCGCAGCCGTCAGCGGCGCGAAATGCGCGAGGAACGGGCGCAGAGAAGGCTGGAGGAACAGAATGCGCAGGCATCGGTGCTCAGCGTTACGGAGTTCGTCACGGTGGCGGATATCGCCAACCTGATGAATGTGGACGTCAGCCAGGTGATCAGCAAGTGCATCGGCCTCGGGCTGATGGTTTCAATCAACCAGCGTCTCGACAAGGACACCATCCAGCTCGTGGCCGATGAGTTCGGCTTCTCGGTTGAGTTCCAGGAGGAATATGCCGAAGAACTTCTCACCGACGAGGAGGATGCGGAGGAGACATTGCAGTCCCGCGCGCCGATCGTCACGATCATGGGACACGTAGACCACGGCAAGACGTCGCTGCTGGACTACATTCGCAATGCGAACGTGGTCGCCGGCGAGGCGGGGGGAATCACGCAGCATATCGGCGCCTACTCGGTGATGGTCGGCGATGGCCGCAAGATCACCTTCCTCGATACGCCGGGTCACGAGGCGTTCACCGCCATGCGCGCGCGCGGCGCCCAGGTGACGGATATCGTGGTGCTGATCGTCGCCGCCGACGATGCGGTGATGCCCCAGACCCTGGAGGCCATCTCCCATGCCCAGGCCGCCAACGTGCCCATGGTGATCGCCATCAACAAGGTTGACAAACCCGAGGCGAACCCGGAGAAGATCAAGCAGCAGCTCGCCGATCGCGGCGTGCTTATCGAAGAGTGGGGAGGCAAGTATCAGTCGGTTGAAATTTCGGCCAAGAAAGGAATCGGCGTTGACAGGCTGCTTGAGACGATTCTGCTGGAGGCGGAGCTCCTGGAGCTTCGCGCCAATCCGAACCGCGATGCGCGCGGCGTTGTGATCGAAGCCGAGATCGACCGTGGCAAGGGCGTCGTGGCGACAGTGCTGGTGCAGAAGGGAACGCTGAAGGTGGGAGACAACTTCATCAGCGGCCAGTACGCCGGTCGCGTGCGCGCACTGCTCGATGAACGCGGCAACCGCCTGCAGAAGGTTGGCCCGTCGGAACCTGCGCAGGTGCTCGGATTCAGCGGCACGCCGACTGCGGGCGACCAGCTCGTGGTGCTGGAGAATGAACGCGACGTGCGAGATATCGCAACACGTCGCCAGCAGCTCCGCCGCGAACAGGAGTTCAAGCAGGTTCGCCATATCACCCTGGATGAGATCTCCGACCAGATCGCGCGTGGCGGTGTGCAGCATCTGCCGCTCATCATCAAGGGCGACGTGGACGGCTCCGTGGAGGCTCTGGCCGATTCCCTCCTCCGTCTCTCGACCCCGGAGGTGCAGGTATCGGTGATTATGAAGTCGGTGGGCGAAATCTCCGAGTCGGACGTGCTCCTGGCGGCCGCCTCGAACGCCATCATCGTCGGCTTCCATGTGCGCCCGAATCTGAAGGCGCGCAAGCTGGCGGAGAAGGAGGGCGTGGATATCCGGACCTATCAGATCATCTACGACACGGTGAACGAAATCCGGCTGGCTCTGGAGGGCATGCTCAAGCCGGAGCAGAAGGAGATCATCACCGGCACCGTGGAAGTCCGCGAAATCTTCAAGATTTCCAAGATCGGCGTGGTGGCCGGCTGCTATGTGCAGGATGGCAAGATCACCCGGAACGACAGGGTGCGTCTCCTGCGCGATGGTCTGGAAGTCTATACCGGCTCGCTCTCGTCGCTGCGCCGCGTGAAAGACGATGTCCGCGAGGTGGAGCAGGGCTTCGAGTGCGGCATCACGCTCGACAACATGAACGATCTCAAGCAGGGTGATGTGATCGAAGCCTTCAAGATGGTAGAGGTGAAACGCCGGCTGGAATCCGCCGTCGCCGGCCATTGATAGACCCGCCTGTTTTTCCGGACCAGGCTCCTGCGGGCCTGGTCTCTCTTTTGTGCCGAAGACATCCGGCATACCGGAGCAATATGGCCGATCGCGGGATTCGCCGGCGTGCGGAGCAGCTTCGGCCTGTCAGATGCTCCCCGAGTGCTGCTTGTATTCCGTCCATAAATTTCTTTAACGCCTGTGTCCGTACGTACAGAACGTGTGGGATCGATGCTGCGGGAGGCCCTGAGCACCCAGTTCCAGCGGCATATGCCCGAATTTCTCGATGGCATGGTGACGGTCGTATCCGTCAGAATGTCCCCCGATCTCCGCATCGCCAAGGTATATGTCAGCATCTACCGGAGCGCGACCGATCCTGATATTCTTATAAAGAGGCTGAATTCCCACATGCCGGAGATTCGCAGGGAACTGGCCTCCAACGTCAGCATGCGGTTCATCCCCGAGCTGCGGTTCTATCGTGATGACACGCTCGATGCCGCGGAGCGTATCGATCAGCTTCTGCGGACGGTGCGCGAGGAGGATGAGGCCCGCGGGCTGCATCGCAGCCACAATGATGACGACGATTCCGCCGCCCCTCCGGAGGAGCACGATGGACCTGCAGCGTGAGGTTGCGATCCACACCCGCGCCAATCTCCCGGAGTTGACGCCGGAGTCGATTGCGGAAGCAGGGGCTCTCCTGCTGGTGGACAAGCCGGCGGGCTGGACATCGTTCGATGTTGTGGCGAAGGTGCGGGGAATCCTGCGCCTGAAGAAGATCGGGCATACCGGAACGCTCGATCCGATGGCCACCGGCCTGCTGGTGCTCTGCCTGGGAAGGGCGACCAAACTGGCCGATACGATTCAGGCGGGCGAGAAGGAATATATCGGCACCATCAGATTCGGTGCCACCACTCCCACCGATGATGCGGAAAGCGAGGAGAACGAGCAGTTTCCCATTGACCACCTGACGGCCGAGGTGATCCGCCGGGGCGCCGGAACATTCATCGGCGAGTCGCTACAGTCCCCGCCGATGTTCTCGGCCCGCAAGAAGGGGGGAGAGCGGCTGTACAGGATAGCACGACGCGGGGAAACCGTGGAGGTGGAGCCGCGCCGCATCGTCATATCGGAGTTCACGATCACCAGTGTGAATCTTCCCGAGGCGCAGTTCAGGGTCATCTGTTCAAAGGGGACCTATATCCGCTCGCTCGCCCGCGATCTCGGGCGCAGTCTGGGAAGCGGTGCATATCTGTCGGCGCTGCGGCGCACCCGCAGCGGCGCGTTCAATGTCGAGGATGCCGCAACCATCCAGGATCTGCAGGAGCTGCGCCAGGACAGGGGGGAGAGAATATCTTCATGAAGCTTCATCATTCCATTGCGGATGTCCCGTTCCGCGCGGATACGGTGGTCACGATCGGCACGTTCGACGGCGTACACCGGGGCCATCGCCTCATCATCGACGAGCTGATCGCAACCGCCGGGAAACTGAACGGGCGAAGCCTGATCATCACCTTCCATCCCCATCCCCAGGAGGTTCTCCGGAAGACGGGCAGTTCGGTGCCGATCCTGACGACGATCGACGAGCGCGCCGCGGAGATGGAGCGGCTGGGCGTTGACGACATGGCGATTCTCCCCTTCACCAGGGAACTGGCCGATACTCCCTGGCAGGAGTTCTGCGAGTGGCTGATCCGCGGGGTGGGCGTGGCTCACATTATCGTGGGACACGATCATGCATTCGGACGCAACCGCGAGGGAAATGCGGAATCACTGCGCAGGCTTGGCGCCGAACGGGGATTCGGAATCACCGAAATCGGCCCGCTGGTGGTTGGCGACGAGGCGATCAGCTCCACCAAGATCCGCCGGGGTTTGCTCGGAGGCGACCTTGCCCGGGCAAACGATTATCTCGGCCGCCCCTACAGCATCCAGGGAACCGTCGTGCGTGGCGATGGACGCGGGCGGACGCTCGGCATCCCGACGGCGAACATCCGGCCTCTTGACCCGGCCAAGCTGATTCCCATGAATGGCGTCTACTGCGTCTCGCTGACAGTGGATGGGGAACGGTTCGACGGCATGGCCAACATAGGGGTGCGCCCCACCTTCACCGAGGGGGTGGAGAAGACAATGGAGGTCAATCTTTTCGAGTTCGATCGTAACATCTACGGTCACGTAGTCATGCTCGAATTCCGTAAGTTTGTTCGTTCGGAGCAGAAATTCGGCTCGAAAGAGGAGTTCCTGGCGCAGCTTGAACGAGACCGCGGGGCCTGCCGCGCATCATCATGAAGCGCCGTTCCATTTCCGGCCGCCGACATACTCCTTCCGCTTTTTCAGACGAGCGGGAGGGGATGGGGAGCCTGGTTCTCCATCCCGGCCTTGCGTAATGCGAGGCCTCGCCGGCCACAGCTCGTGACCTGTGGCCACCACATACCGGCGTCACGAACCCACGATCATCTATGAGGCAGTTCTCTCATGGCACTGACAAAGGAGCACAAGGCTGAACTTGTGCAGAAATTCGGCGATCACCCGAACGACACCGGCAAGCCGGAGGTTCAGATCGCGATACTTACGGCGCATATCGGCATTCTCTCTCCGCATCTGGAGAAGAACAAGAAGGACAAGCATTCCCTTCGTGGTCTGATGCAGATGGTTGGTAAGCGCAGGTCGCTCCTCGACTACCTTATGAAGAAGGACATCAATCGTTATCGTGCAATCATTGCCGAGCTTGGTATCCGCAGGTAATCGTACCGGGCGCCGTAACTCCGAAGGGTTGCGGCGCTTCCGTTTTTGAACTCTCTGCCGCACCGGACGCCACGGCGTCCCGTCCGGCGGATGCGCGGCCAGCACAAGTCCGCGCACTGAATCACTTTGATGCGCCCCGGGGAGTTGGCCCCGGGCCGGTAATGAGAAAGGAAGAAATGAAAACAGTTCAGATGGAATTTGGCGGCCGCACGTTCTCGCTGGAGACGGGCCGTCTTGCAAAGCTTGCCAATGGATCGGTCATGGTCCGCCACGGTGATACGATGGTGCTGGCGGTTGCCGTGGCATCGAGCGCTCCGCGCGAAGGCATCGACTTTCTCCCCCTACAGGTGGAGTATCGCGAGAAGTACGCTGCGGTGGGCAAGATCCCGGGGGGCTTCTTCAAGCGCGAGGCGCGCCCTACCGAAAAGGAAATACTGTCGGCAAGATTGATCGATCGCCCCATCCGCCCCATGTTTACCAAGGGATGGACCTACGAAACCCAGGTGATCTGCACGGTCTACTCGTTCGATCAGGAGAATGACGCCGATGTGCTGGCTGCGGTCGGCGCCTCGTGCGCGCTCATGATCTCCGGCATGCCCTTCAGCGGCCCGATCTCGAACGTCCGCGTCGGTTATATCGACGGCGAGTTCGTCATCAACCCCACGATAGCACAGCTTGAGGATTCGGAGCTCGATATCGTCGTTTCCGGCACCGATTCCTCCATCGTCATGGTCGAGGGAGAGTCAAGGGAGATCAGCGAGGATCTCTTCCTCCAGGCGCTGGAGTTTGGACACGACCACATCAGGCAGCTCAACGACCTCCAGCGGCAGCTCATGGCGCAGTGCGAGATCCCGGAACTGTCCATGCCGGAGAAGAAGGAGTTCACCGATGTCGATGAATTCATCCGCCTTCACTCCACCGAACGCGTCGCCGCCAATGCACGCGAGGCAACGTCGAAGGAGGGCCGCAAGGATCGCTACAAGCTGCTGCGCGACGAAATCGCGATAATGGTGGCCGAGAAGTTCCCGGCCGGCGAGCATCCGGAACTGGAGATCGACAAGATCGTCGGTTCGGTGCTGCACGACCTGGAATCCGATGCCATGCGCGAGATGATCCTGAACGAGGGAACGCGCCTTGACGGCCGTACGACCACGGAGATCCGTCCGATCTCATGCGAGATCGGCGTTCTGCCGCGCACGCACGGTTCGGCGCTCTTCACGCGCGGCGAGACGCAGTCGCTGACCTCGATGACGCTCGGCACGAAGCTGGATCGCCAGCTCATCGACGGACTGATGCCGAAGCATGAGAAGCGCTTCATGCTGCACTACAACTTCCCGAGCTTCTCGACGGGCGAGACCGGGCGATTCGGCTCCACCTCGCGCAGGGAGATCGGCCACGGCAATCTGGCCGAACGCGGCGTAAAGCAGGTGCTTCCGTCGGAGACCGAATTTCCCTACACCATCCGCATCGTCTCCGATATCCTTGAGTCGAACGGCTCCTCCTCGATGGCGACGGTATGCGCCGGAACGCTCTCGCTGATGAGCGGCGGCGTTCCCATCAGGAAGCCGGTTGCCGGCATCGCGATGGGACTTATCAAGTCCGGCGATCGGGTGGCCATCCTCTCGGACATCCTCGGCGACGAGGATCATCTGGGAGATATGGACTTCAAGGTGGTGGGAACCCGCGACGGCATCACTGCCTGCCAGATGGACATCAAGATCCAGGGCATCTCGCTCGATATCATGAAGCAGGCGCTGGATCAGGCCCGGCAGGGACGCCTTCATATCCTCGACAAGATGGCCGAGGCCATCCAGACGCCGGCGGAGGAGCTTTCGCCATACGCCCCGCGTCTGACCACGATCCAGATTCCGGTGGAGATGATCGGAGCCGTGATCGGCTCCGGGGGCGAGACCATTCGCAGCATCGTGGCCGAGTCGGGCGCCGAAATCAATATCGAGGAGGATGGCACCATCGTGATCGCGGCGGTGTCCGGGGAGTCGGCGCAGAAGGCCGTGGCGCTTATCGGCCGGATCACCGAGCAGCCGGAGGTCGGCAAGACCTACGAGGGACGCGTGGTTCAGATCCGCGAAGGCCTCGGCGCCATCGTCGAGTTCCTCCCGAAGAAGAGCGGCCTGCTCCATATCTCGCAGCTCGAACACCATCGCGTGGAGAACGTCGAGGACGTCCTTTCCGTCGGCGAACGGGTGGAGGTGAAGCTGGTGGAGATCCAGGATGACGGCAAGTTCCGTCTGAGCCGCAAGGCGCTGCTTCCGGTTCCGGAGGGAATGGAGCTTCGCGAGGACTCCGGCAGGCGTGATGATGGCGGCCGACGCGGCGGCGATCGCGGCGGGCACCGCGGTGGCGGCAGGCGCGACCACGAGGGTCACGGCGGTCGGGATCGCAGCAGGGACAACGGCCGCGGCGGCAGGCGCTAGCCACTGCTCGGCCTCCCGACGCAATGCACTGTAGAGGATGCCGGATGGATTGCCCGTCCGGCATTTTCATTTTCCACCGGGCCATCAGCAGGGCGGTGCGGAAAGCGCCCTGCGAGAATGTGCATGCGCCTGCATCTTTATGCCTGTTCACTTTTATAAGGATAATGCCCCTGCCGCAGCCGGACAGGAGAACGAGAGAGAACATCTCCATATACATGGAAGCCGCCGCAATTCTTATCTTTGTGGTTTCTCTTTCCGAGCAATGCCCCTTCATCCGCACTGCATAGTACGGGTGCATCGACCCAACCAACCGGTGACGCTGTGACGCATTCCGAGCGCATTCTCATCCTCGACTTCGGCTCCCAGTACACGCAGTTGATTGCGCGGAAGGTCCGCGAATGCGGTGTGTACGCCGAGATTCACCCCTTCAACATCCCGATCGGTAAAATCAGGGAACTGAGCCCGATCGGCATCATCCTCTCCGGCGGCCCTTCATCGGTCTATGCAGAGGATGCCCCCCACAGCGATCCTGACATTTTTCTTCTCGGCGTCCCCATCCTTGGTATCTGCTATGGTCTGCAGTTGATGGCCTACCAGCTTGGCGGCGCGGTGGACCGTTCCGCCAAGCGCGAGTTCGGTCCGGCCATGCTCTGCATCGACTCCACCGGCGATGGTCTTCTGGAGGGAATCCCCCAGGAAAATCTCGTCTGGATGAGCCACGGCGATTCGCTTACCAGGACGCCGGAGGGCTTCCATGCCATCGCCCACACCGACAATGCCCCCATCTGCGTCGCCGCCGATCTGAACCGCCACTTCTACGGCGTCCAATTCCACCCGGAGGTGCATCACACCTCGCACGGCATCGATATCCTGCGCAACTTCGTCGTTAGAATCTGCGGTGCGCATGGAGGATGGAACGCCCATGCATTCATCGAGGCGGCCAAGCATGAGATCCGCGGGAAGGTGGGGGAGGGAAAGGTGATCTGCGCCCTCTCGGGGGGCGTCGATTCCAGCGTGCTGGCGGTGCTCCTTCACGAGGCGATCGGCGACCAGGTGCTCTGCATTCACATCGACAACGGATTGATGCGAATGAACGAGTCCAGTCAGGTGGTGGAGCTCTTCCGCGAAAAATTTCATATCCCTCTCGATTTCGTTGACGCCGGTGATCTCTTTCTGGGACGCCTTGAGGGCATTATCGATCCGGAACAGAAGCGGAAGATCATCGGCGCCACGTTCATCGATGTCTTCGAGAAGGAGGCAAAACGCTTCTCCGATGCCGAATGGCTGGCGCAGGGAACGCTGTACCCGGATGTGATCGAATCGGTTTCCTTCAAGGGACCGTCGGTGACCATCAAGTCGCATCACAATGTGGGAGGGCTGCCTGAGCGGATGAACATGAAGCTGATCGAGCCGTTCCGCGAGTTGTTCAAGGATGAGGTCCGGGCGGTGGGGCGCGAACTGGGGCTGCCGGCCGAATTCATCGACAGGCATCCCTTCCCCGGCCCCGGACTCGCCGTCAGGGTGCTTGGCGAAGTCACGCGCGAACGCTGCGATATTCTCCGTCAGGCCGATCAGATCTTCATCGACGAGCTGCACAGAGCAAAGCAGTACGATCTGATCTGGCAGGCGTTCACGGTTCTCCTGCCGATCTCCTCGGTCGGCGTCATGGGGGATGAACGCACCTATGAAAACGTCTGCGCCGTCCGGGCCGTCACCAGCACCGACGGCATGACGGCCGACTGGGCCCGCATTCCGTATGATGTCCTGGCGAGGGTATCGAACAGGATCATCAACGAAGTGCGCGGGATCAACCGCGTGGTCTACGACATCAGCTCGAAGCCCCCGGCGACGATCGAGTGGGAGTAGGATTCTCCGACCGGCCTTCTCCCTCCCGTTCCGGTCCCCCCCTGGTAATTCGACACTTCTACACTATAAAGGCAGGTTGATGAAAATCACAGTCCAACGTTTCAAACCCGAAGGATATTCGGCTGACGCCACGGCGGTATTTACCGCACAGAATGAATCGGTCTTCAACGCCCGAATGCAGCAGGTGCGCGCGCTATGGGAAACCACGGCGATTCCGCTGGATAGCGGCGACTTCACGGGATCGAAGGACTCCAGCATCGTTGCCTACACCGGATCGAAGAAGTCGCCGCGGCTGATCGTTGTGGGTCTGGGCGACGAGGCGAACCTTTCACCGGAGCGCATCCGTCGTGCGGCCGCCCTTGCGGCCCAGAAGGCTGCCGGCATGAAATGCGAGAGCCTGGCGCTCATCGTCCCGGCGCTTTCGATAGGGGCTTCGGAGGTCGCGCAGGCTATCGTTGAAGGTGCGTCGCTCGGGGTTTACTCCTTCGACAAATACTTTACAGAGAACAAGCTCACGAAGCATCTCGGCAAGCTCACGATCCTGGTGGATGGCGAGTCGCCGCTCGATCAGGTGAAACGCGGAGTAGCGATCGGCGAGGCCATCGTGAACGGTACGGTACTGGCACGTGACCTGGCCAATGCTCCTTCGAATGAAATCTATCCCGAAAGCCTCGCCGCCCGGGCAAAGGAGCTTGCGCAGCAGAATGTGAAGGTGACAGTGCTCAACAAGGCCCAGATCGAGAAGCTGGGGATGGGCGGACTGATTGCCGTGAACCAGGGGAGCGTGAAGCCGCCATGCTTTATCATCATGGAGTGGAATGGCGGCCGGAAGGGAACGGCGCCGGTGGTGCTGGTAGGGAAGGGGATCACCTTCGATTCCGGCGGCATCTCCATCAAGCCGGCAGCCGGCATGGGCGAGATGAAGATGGATATGGGAGGCTCCGCGGCCGTTATAGGCGCAATGCGCTCCATCGCCGAGCTGAAACTTCCGTTGAATGTCGTTGCCCTGGTTCCCACGACGGAGAACATGCCGTCGGGAAGCTCCTACAAACCAGGTGATGTCATCACCTTCATGAACGGCAAGACCGCCGAGATCGATAATACTGACGCCGAGGGGCGCCTGGTGCTCGCCGACGCTCTCGTCTATGCGGCCCGCTACAAGCCGCAGGCGGTGATCGATCTTGCGACATTGACGGGAGCCTGTGTGATTGCGCTTGGCAACGTGGCATCGGGCATCATGGGGAACAATCCGGCCCTGCTGCGAAAGCTGAAGGAGGCGGGTGACAGATCCTATGATCGCGTAGTGGAGCTTCCGCTGTGGGAGGAGTACGAGGAGCTGATCAAGAGCGACATCGCGGACATCAAGAATTCCGGCGGACGCGCAGCCGGCACCATTACGGCGGCGCTCTTCCTCCAGCACTTCGTGGATGGCTATCCCTGGGCACATATCGACATAGCCGGCACGGGTATGATCCCGAAGGGCTACGGTTATCTGAACAAGGGGGGCACAGGCGCCGGCGTCCGCCTTCTCGTGGATATGTTGCGCAACTGGAACGGCCTGGAATCATGAGAATCCCACGGCCGCGGTACTGAGCACTCGATCATGCGAACCCGAAGGCGGCAATCATGCCGCCTTCATCGTTTCCGGACCAGTCTGTACTGTGCCGTGTCTTGTCTTCCTTCCGCACCGATAACTTTTCCGGGAAGATCTCCTTCTTCCATTCCCAGGGTATATGTAGAAACGGATGGCACTGGACGTACACATGGGAGGGGATGGGGGCGAATGTCACCTATGTTCCACACCGGTCATATCACGGATGACCGGATTTGCCTTTTTTCATGCAGAAAATGAGGGCAGTTTTCCACATGGTTTTCCACTTTTCCAGATGGAGGCAGGGAAATCACGTGAATGGGATGTGGTTAGCTTGCGACAGGAGGCAGCGGTCCGCAACCTGTCAACAGGTCTGTGGATAATATCAGCGTTTTCCACAACTCATCAACATCCCCACAGATCTCATATTGCCCGATTTTTACGCAGCCAGCAGCACTTTTATCAGAATTCCCAGTCATTATCCACTACCCCACATCCTCATACCCATCATCAACGTTTATAAGTTTTCTGGAAGAGGAGCATAGAGAGATTCGCTCTGTCCAGAGAGCGTGAAACATACATCCAAGGTATCGTTAACCTGACTACGATACGGCTATGCTACCATGACATAGTTATATGCCACTTCGGCATACACCACGGCTGAAGTTGTGGCCAATCTGTCAGATGCTCTGGTAGCAAGCTCATGGAAACATTGAATTAAGCCGAAAATCCCCTGATTTGTAGCGTGGCACACGTCTTGACAGTAGAGAACTGAAACCAAACCGGAGAGAGGTATCATGGCCAGACCAGAATTTGATTGGATGCGCGAGATTCAGGATGTAGCAAGCCGTTTCAAGGAATACTTTGAACAGGCTCAGCACTCACATCCCGAGCCTCCGGCGAAAGAGCGGCAGTCAGAACCGCCGTATGATCTTTATATCGACGATGGGAAGGTGTGTGTAGAGATAGAGCTTGCTGGTACGAAAAAGGACGAGATACGGATCATCATGGCGGGGGATGCCGTGGAGGTATCAGGAGAAAGAACACCGCTGAAGAGCCAGCATGCACGCACACTCCGCAACGGGCGCGCATATGGGCCATTCAACTGCCGGATCAATCTGCCCAGCGGGGCAAATCTCGATCTGTCGAACGCCGCAGCTTCCTATACCGATGGCATTCTGCGGATCGTTTTCCCGCAGTCGGGGCAGGGACTCGGGTTCTCCATTCCAGTGGAGTAGGAGTGATCAAGAGCGGGGAGAGCCTGGCCTGCATATGCATGCAAACCAGAGATACCATATACATCAACCAAAGGAGCAGTGAACAATGGGCAAGATCATCGGTATTGATCTTGGTACGACAAACTCAGTAGTCGCGGTGATGGAAGGCACCTCACCGACCGTTATTCCGAACAGTGAGGGCTCGCGCACGACGCCATCGGTGGTGGCATTCACGAAGTCGGGCGATCGCCTGGTTGGGCAGGCCGCAAAGCGCCAGGCCGTGACCAATCCGAGGAATACCATCTTCTCGATCAAGCGTTTCATGGGACGTGCCGAGGCGGAGGTGAAGGAAGAGGAGCGCATGGTTCCGTACGAGGTGGTCGCCGGCGAGGGTGGTTCCGTCCGGGTCCGTATCGACGATCGTCTCTATTCGCCCCCGGAAATCTCGGCAATGATCCTGCAGAAGATGAAGCAGACCGCCGAGGACTACCTGGGGCAGAAGGTCACGGAGGCCGTAATCACGGTTCCTGCGTACTTCAATGACTCGCAGCGCCAGGCCACGAAGGACGCCGGCGAGATTGCCGGGCTGACCGTGCGCCGTATCATCAACGAGCCGACCGCGGCTGCGCTTGCATATGGTCTGGACAAGAAGGGAAAGAACGAGAAGGTTGCCGTGTACGACCTTGGCGGTGGTACGTTCGATATTTCGATTCTCGAACTTGGCGATGGCGTCTTCGAGGTGAAGTCCACCAACGGTGATACCCACCTTGGCGGCGACAACTTCGATCAGCGGCTGGTGGATTATCTGGCCGACGAGTTCAAGAAAAGCGATGGTATCGACCTGCGCAGCGACGCCATGGCTCTTCAGCGTCTGAAGGAGGCCGCCGAGAAGGCCAAGATCGAACTTTCGCAGATGATGCAGACAGATGTCAATCTGCCGTTCATCACCGCGACGCAGGAAGGACCGAAGCACCTGAACATCATGATCACCCGTGCCAAGTTCGAGCAGCTCTGCGAGGATCTTTTCCGCAGGACGCTGGAACCGCTGCACCAGGCGCTGAAGGATGCCGGCCTGAACCCCAGCCAGATCGACGAGGTGATTCTGGTCGGTGGCTCGACCCGTATTCCGAAGATTCAACAGCACGTGCGCGAGTTCTTCGGCAAGGAGCCTAACAAGGGGGTTAATCCGGATGAAGTGGTCGCCATCGGCGCCGCCATCCAGGGAGCCGTTCTCCAGGGCGATGTGCAGGACGTTCTGCTGCTCGATGTGACGCCGCTGACGCTGGGCATCGAGACGCTGGGCGGGGTGATGACGCCGATGATTCCATCGAACACGACGATCCCGACGAAGAAGACGGAGATCTTCTCTACGGCCGCGGACAGCCAGCCTTCGGTGGAAATCCACATTCTGCAGGGCGAGCGCCCGATGGCAAATGACAACAAGTCGCTCGGCAAGTTCCATCTGGATGGCATTCCGCCGGCGCCGCGTGGCGTACCGCAGATCGAAGTTACCTTCGATATCGATGCGAACGGCATTCTCAATGTCTCGGCAAAGGACAAGGCCACGAGCAAGGAGCAGTCGATCCGTATCACTTCCTCGGGGGGCCTGTCGCAGAGCGAGATCGATCGCATGAAGCGTGAGGCACAGGACAATTCCGCCGCCGACCGCAAGAAGAAGGAGGAGGTGGAACTGCGCAACCAGGCCGATCAGACGGTCTTCAGCACCAAGCGCCAGCTCAGCGAGCTTGGAGACAAGATGCCGGCCGAGAGCAAGAGCCGGATCGAGGCAGCCGTGGACAAGCTGGAGAACGCATTGAAGAACGGCACGATCGACGAGATCAGGGCGGCAAAGGATGAGGTCGATCGTACCTTCAGCGAGGTATCGCAGCAGATGTATGCGCAGGCTTCACAGCAGGACGCACCGGCTGATGGCGGAGCTGCCGGCGGAGGAGGAGAGCAGAGCGGCGGACAGAATGTGGAGGATGCCGACTACACAATCGTCGAGGACGAAAAGTAAGGCCGGAATATTCTTCACAGCGAGCAGAAACTGCAAAGGGCGATCGGCTATGACCGATCGCCCTTTGTCGCTGTTTACACCTGTTTTTATCTTATACGATAAATTTCCCCGTATAGAAGGTAATCATGGTGAAGTGTTCATCCGGGTCTGTCCCTGATGCTGCACCCGTTCGAGGTAGCGCTGGACGCTGTCCATCACTTCGCGCAGATGATCCGGATTCTCGGTCAGCACATTGAATCTTCGCTCGAACCGGTCATTATCTGCAAATCCGTGCTCATCCAGTATACTGTCGATTGCACGCCGTATTTCCGCAGAATCAGCAAATGACTGGTTTCTGATGATAAGCATTTCAGCGTACACGGTGGCGATGTCGTCGCGCTCCTGGCGGGAAAGCCCCTGCTGGCAGCCGGGGATGGGGAGCGTACAGAGGAGGAGGAGGGAAAGGAGGAGCCTGGTACGCATCGGGGATCTGCTGCAATCTGGTTGCGGATGTTTTTACTGGTACACCATGCTCTCGGCCATATGCCATATACCGTATAACGTCATCACGGCTCACAACGCCGAAATTCGGAAATCTCTCGTCCTTGGTGAATGCCGGGATCAGTACGTGGTATCCGGATACCCTATCGGCGCATCGTAGTCGTATCGGGTTTGGTACCACGATAGATATTGAGACGCATGGGCGTGGTTCGATTCCGGTTCGTAAAGACATCGATGGCCGTCGGCTGCTCCGGAGAAAGCCGGTCGGTCATGACCGCGACGTAGATATCGCCAGGATTGTCCTTCGTTGCCAGGTTCCGCTGTACCGTCGCCAGGACGCAGCCACAGCTCGGATGAACGCTCTCTATGACGACAAGGCTATCACTGTCGTTGAGCACTTTCAGCCGGAAGCTCTCGTACGTTGTCGTATCGGATACCCAATATACGGTGATGTTGAGCCGTGGGATGGGGGGGGCCGGCTCTCCGGCAAGCATCATGGAGAGCATCGCTGCTGCCAGCCGAAGTATGAATGTCATTGTCATGGCATCGCTGATTATGCTGATCGGGCCGGTATGATCCGAATGGCCGTCGCCAAACGAAGATACATAGAACTGATGACGCGGATCGCCATGCAAAGTTGAGCCATTTTCTTCAGAATTTTCCTGAGGTACCATGACCTGCGCACCATACTGCCGGTCCGATCGTCATTGCGATATTACGGTGCGGACATTTCCCGCAGGCATGGCAGAGGGGGAGTAAAGATCAAAGGTCAAAAGGCAAAAGGCAAAAAAGGGACATTCCCCGCGGGGTGTGGGAGAGGACATAGCATTCTCTCCGGGTTTCGGGATACTGTCCCGGACGGGACAACATAGCTTATGGAGAATGGTACCTGATTCAGTAGATACGATTGTCGCCAGGGCAACGCCGATGGGCGTGGCGGGGGTTGCCATTGTCCGGCTCAGCGGTCCCGGTGCCTTTGATGTCGCTGATCGGGTTTTTGCGCCGTCGTCATATACTTCGATCGCGGAAGTTCCTGTGCGTTACCTCTGCGGAGGGGTCATCGTCATGCAGGGCCAACTGCTGGATCAATGTCTGGCAGTGCGCTTTCGTGCGCCCGGTTCCTTTACCGGCGATGATGTGGTGGAATTTCATCTGCACGGCAACATGCTCATTGCCGAGCAGGTGATCAACCTCTGTATTCGTCATGGTGCCCGTCTGGCATCACCCGGCGAATTCACGCGGCGGGCCTTTCTGAATGGGAAGATCGATCTTACCCAGGTCGAGGCTCTTGCCGATGTTCTCGCCGCCGAGTCGGAGCAGGCGTTATTCATCGCTCAGCGGCAGCTTCATGGGGAGCTTCGGGCGCGGCTTCAGGATTTCCGCGAGCGGCTGCTGAAGGTACTGGCGCTGCTGGAACTTGAACTCGATTTTGTCCAGGAAGGATACCTGTTCGCCTCTGTGGAACAGGTTACGGGACTGCTGGATGAGCTCCGGTCCTTCGTCAGTGGCCTTATCGCCAGCTATCAGACCGGCGTCCGGCTCCGCCGCGGACCCCGCATTCTCCTTCTTGGACGGCCAAACGCGGGAAAATCGAGCCTTTTTAATGCATTGATAGGCCATTCACGTGCTCTGGTCAGTGCAATCGAAGGGACGACACGTGATTATCTGGAGGAGACGGTATCTCATGGAGGCGTACAGTTTCGCTTTGTGGACACGGCCGGTCTGCGAGCGACCAGTGACAGCATCGAGGCGGAAGGGGTATCACGCGCTCTTGATCTGATCGCCACGGCTGATCATGTCCTCTATCTCATCGATGGAACAGCGTCGGAGATGGTGGAGGCGGAAATGAGCAGAGTGGATGAGCTGCGGGGTATGTCGAAGAGCAGTACCTTTATACCTGTTCTGACGAAGTCGGATCGTCATGACCGTCAGATCGATGGCTGCCTTCGTTGCTCCATCCATGATCGCTCATCGCTCACGCTTCTTCTTGACCATCTGCTTGCCGGGTACTCGACCACCCTTGCCGATTCGATCGCTCTTGTGAGCCACCGCCAGTTTGTCCTGCTGAACGCGATGAAGGATAGGCTCGACGAAGTTGCGTACGTATCCGAGACCGAGACCGAGCTGCTCTCCGCCGATCTCCGTACTCTTCTTCGTCCGCTTTCGGAGCTGACGGGGGATGTTGTGAACGATGATATTCTGAACCTGCTCTTCTCCTCATTCTGCATTGGCAAATAGCATAATGTTCCACGTGGAACTTTTTCGACATGAAATGTGATGTTGTGGTCATAGGGGGCGGGCACGCCGGTATCGAGGCTGCATCTGCTGCCGCACGCATGGGATGCTCCACCGTGCTGATAACGGCGGATGTTGCGGCGATCGGCCGTCTATCGTGCAATCCCGCCATTGGTGGTATGGCGAAGGGACAACTCGTCTGCGAAATCGATGCTCTGGGCGGGGAGATGGCAAGGCTGGCAGATCTCTCAGGCATCCAGTTCAAAATGCTGGGACGTTCCAAGGGGCCTGCCATGTGGTCCCCCCGGTCGCAGAATGACAAGGATCTCTATCCACAGTATGCCCGGGAGCGCCTTAAGGAAATCGACGGGCTTCAACTGATGGAGGGAATGGTTGAAGATATTCTGCTGGAACAGGGAAAGGTGTGCGGTGTCCGGCTTGCCGATGGGCGGTCCATTATCTGCCAGGGGGTCGTAGTCTGCTCTGGGACCTTCCTGGCCGGACGTATGCACACAGGTTCCATGCAGATCGAGGGAGGGCGTATCGGGGAACGATCTGCCGAGCATCTTAGTGGTTCGCTGCGCGAAGTGGGCCTTGTCACAGGACGGCTTAAGACTGGCACACCCCCACGTATCCGCCGGGATTCTATCGATTTCTCCCTCTGCGACGCCGATGGTGGCGACGCCGATCCGCGGCCATTCTCCCGTGTCACTTCATCCGTGGCAAACCGGATCACCTGCTATCTTACATATACCACTGCTGAAACACATGAGGTATTAAAGCAGGGATTTGACCGCTCGCCGATGTTTACCGGAAGGATTACTGGAATTGGGCCGCGCTACTGTCCCTCGATTGAGGACAAGATCTACAGGTTTGCCGATAAGGAAAGCCATCAGATATTTCTGGAGCCGGAGGGACTGGAGACTGATTCCGTCTATGTCAATGGGTTCTCGACATCTCTTCCCCGGGAGATTCAGCTTGCTGGCCTGCGCACAATTCCTGCCCTTGCACGCTGCGAAATCCTTCGCCACGGCTATGCGGTCGAGTATGATTATTTCCCTTCATACCAGCTCTATCACACACTCGAAAACAAGCTTGTAGGCGGATTGTTCTTCGCAGGACAGGTGAATGGAACATCCGGGTACGAGGAGGCCGCGGCGCAGGGACTGATTGCGGGCATCAATGTCGCGCGCAGGATCAGGGATGAGGGAGCGTTTACACTCGATCGCTCGCAGGCATATATCGGTGTGCTCATCGATGATCTGGTGAACCTGACGATCTCCGAACCCTACCGGATGTTTACGTCGCGGGCGGAATACCGGCTTCTGCTGCGTCAGGACAATGCCGATCTTCGGCTGACACAGCTTGGGTATGACCTGGGCCTGGTTGACCGGAAACGGAGGGACCGGGTGGAGGCCAAGCGTGATGGAGTGGCGGCTGGTATAGAGCTACTGCAAGGAAGTTCGGTGATGCCGCCAGAGGGGGGGCAGGCGATCAGGGCCTGGCAGTATCTGAAGCGCCCTGAAGTAACCGTGACCGATATACTTCCGCTGCTGCGCCCGGATAACGATCTCCATCATATTCTGACCGCGCCGGATGTCATCGAACAGATCGATATTCTCGCCAAGTACGATGGTTATATTCGCCGCCAGTTGGAGGAAGTGAAGCGTTTCGCCGCATCTGAAAATGTGCTGATACCTCCATCAATCGATTACCATCGGATCAAATCCTTGTCCTCGGAAGCCCGCGAGAAGCTTTCCCGTGTGCGACCCCGTTCACTTGGACAGGCATCGCGGATCGCCGGAGTGAGCCGCTCGGATCTTTCCATCCTGTCGCTCTACATGCGCTGACTGTGTCATCTTCACGCCAGTTACGCCTGCGAACCGAAACGCGACGGATGCAGCCCCGGCCGGCGTCTGTCGTCCGCGAGCCAGTATGTACAATTACAACGTACCATTCAGATACGATGGCGCTTGTCATGCCGCAGACTGTTCTGTGGGCCAGGAATTCTCCATCTGCGTGATTACCTTAATCGAATTGAAAGGGCCACGCCAATTCATTCAGATAGATCATTCACATGTTCCACGTGGAACGTTTAGATGCGTTCGCCGTGATCGCTGATATCAGAACAGGGCAAAAGGCATGAAGCTGTTGATAGTAGGGGCGGAGGGAAGTCTGGGTGAACGCCTCAAATGTATTGCTGAGAAGGAAACGAACTGGTCGGTGGCCGGAGCCACCCGACGGCGTATCTTTTCCCGGGATGCCCAGCTCTCATTCGACAGTGCCAGTCGGACCGACTGGCGTGCACTGTTCGATAGCCCCGAATGGCGGCCCGATGTAATCGTGAATGCGGCGGCCATGACCAATGTCGATGCGTGTGAAACCAATCGGACGGAAGCCTGGGCAAGTAATGTTACGCTGGTAGAGACCATTGCCGCCGAATGCAAGCGGCACGGAACACGGCTTGTCCAGATCTCAAGCGATTATATTTTCGATGGTCACGACGGACCGTATCTAGAGTCATCGGTCCCCAACCCGATCAATTACTATGGCAAGACCAAACTGGCGGCAGAAAATGCCTGCATCAAGCTCGGGGTTGCCTGCGCGATCATCCGGACGATGTGGCTCTACGGCGATGGGACCGGCGGACGGCCTTCGTTCGTTCAATGGATGGTCGATGCACACCTCGCCGGCGACAAGGTGCGGGTGGTGACGGACGAGGTCGGCAACCCGACATTTCAGGATGATGTCGCGTTCGGTATCATCAAGGCAGTGGACAGGGATCTGAGGGGGGTGGTCAATATCGCCGGACCCGATCTTATGTCGCGCTGGGAGTTCGCGCTTGCAATTGCCGCGGTGTATGGCCTTGATGTCACGAATCTTGTTCCGGTAGTCTCCGCCGATCTGGGACGCGTTGCACGACGGCCGCTACGATCCGGTCTCGTCAGCCTGCGGGCGCAGACTGCCCTCGGCCTTCGTCTTACGCGCGTAATGGATGGGCTGGAAATCACCCGGATTCTGGAGCAGCGAATGGCACGGGAACTTTAGAACTACCTGCCCTGTATTTTCGCGGAGCGCCTGATATGAAGGCGAAGAAGTTGATTGCATGTCGTGTGCTCCATGCGCGGCGGAGCGCCGGGGTGCCGAATAACAGGAAGCGGCATGAAGATTACCTTTCTGGGGAGCGGGACCTCTTCCGGAGTACCCACCGTGGCGTGTACGTGCGACACCTGTACCTCGCCCGATCCACGCGATAATCGGCTGCGTCCATCCATATGGATCAGCAGCGGGGAGGAGAGCATCGTCATCGACACATCCAGCGACTTTCGCCAGCAGTGCATACGAGCCTGCATCAACTCGCTGGACGCCGTCATCTATACGCATCATCACTTCGATCATATTGCCGGATTCGACGATCTGCGCGCCTACAATTTCAAGACACGGCGTCCCATTCCCATCTATCTGATGCCGGAGACGCTCAACAACATGCAGCAGGTCTTCTCCTATGCGTTCGGCCGGAATCTGACGCCCGGAAGCAGTATTCCTCTCGTGGATGTCCATACGATTCTCGACGACCCGTTCCGTATCGGCTCGCTGGAGTGCATCCCGCTGCATCTGATGCACGGAAGCATGCGGGTTAATGGGTACCGGATCGGCGATTTCGCCTACTGCACCGACTGCAATGCCATCACCGATATGGCGATGGAGCGGTTGAAGGGGGTGCGCACGCTCGTTCTGGATGCTCTGAGGATAACCCGGCACAGAACGCATTTTTCGCTGGATGAAGCGATAGAGGCCGCGGCACGTATCGGCGCCGAATCCACATACTTCACCCACATCGCGCATGAGATACGACATGCCGCCATCGAACCGATTCTACCGGATAACATGTACCTTGCCTACGATGGGCTGCATCTGGATGTATAGGGGCGCGGGTATGGACTTGCATGGGGTTTCCAAAGGTCGTAACATTGTAGCCCGTTCAACCTAGCTTGGGGCCCTTCTGCCGTGTATCAAACCTCTATTGCTTCATGAAGAGGATAATATTTTCCCTCGTTGGCGTTGCTGCCATACTCGCCGTTGCCACCGTTTCAACCACTGCCATCCAGGGGGTGTTCGGTTCGGTGAAGGCGACGCCGTATGGCGATGAGATCCTGTTGCAGTGGGAAACCGTGAATGAAAACGGGATCAGAGGGTTCGAGGTTGAACGCCGGAGCGATGAGATCACTGAGTTCAGAAAGCTGATCTATCTGGATTCCAAGGGAACGGGCTCCTACCAGTACGTCGATGATGGCGCCTTCTTCAAGTCGGCGAGTGGCAAGCGTTTCACGTACCGGGTGAAAGCAATCGGCCAGTCGTCCTACCAGTATTCGCCTACCATTTCGATCACGCATGAAGTATCCAGCGTGCGGAAGTCGTGGGGGATGATCAAGGAGCTGTTTCGGTAGGAGGTACATGACAATCGCGGATTGATACGCACATGCACTGCCGGTGTTCTCGTGTGAATGAGGCTTAAAGTAAATCGTTAAACGGTTTATATAACCACCGCATCTTCTTGTATTTAAGCTTGTCTCAGTGTAAGTTTAAAGTAAGCTTGCTGACACACTGATGCAGGGGTTCCATACATATCGCGAGCCGTGGCTGTTCAATGTGCTTCCGGCGCTGATCATACTGGCGACGGCGACAGCCATGCAGCTTCAGGGGCAGACCCGGCTCGATCGCCTGGGGGCTCTCTACATCTCTCGCGATGTAGCATCGCAGACGCACGGGGTGGAGGGCCTGGGCGGATCTATCGATTCGCTGATGGATGGCGCATCGTGGACGCCCGCCGTTATGCTGTGGCGGGGCGAGGAGATGATCGAATCGCATAAGCTGGGTCGTGCCCGCTACCTGATGACCCGGATCGAAGACGAGCATCCGAACACCTCTGCTGCTACATTTGCTCTGCTGCAGCAGGGCATGATTGCACTTGAGGAGAAATCGTACGGCAGGGCACGGATCTATTTCGATGAGGCGATCATCAAGGGGACGGCCGATGAAACGGCTGAGGGGACGCGGGCAGCCGGAACCGCTCTCTATATGATAGCCTATACGCAGGCGTTGGAGGGAGAGCAGCCGGTGGAGACCACCGTGACGCTGCTGCAGGAACTGCTTGAGAATTATCCCGGGCACCCCCGCGAAACCGATGCGCTCTACATGCTCGGCGAAATCGCCGAAATGAAGGGGCAGTACACGACAGCGCTGGAGTATTACGACAGGATCACCCATCACTGGGGAAACGAACCTCGATTCGAGGCGCGCAATCATCGCGCCCAGTGCCTGGCACGGCTCCGCCGGTACCAGGAGGCGCAGGATGAGCTGATGCGGGTGCAGTACGATCTTGACAGCCTGTGGGCCGCCGGCCGGCCGGTCTGGAATCAGGACCAGATGCACGCCGACTGCATGCTGCTCCGGGGAGAGCTGGAGATCGTGCTGAACAATTATTCCGCGGCGGAATACGCATTTGTGCGGTTGATGAATGGCGGTCTGCTCTACCGGCGCCGCGGCCTGCTGGGGCTGGCGGATACGTACCACGCAGCGGGACGGAATGACTCCGCGCTCGCCATATATACCCGTCTGATCGCCGAGGACAGCAGCGATGCCGTGCAGCAAAGGGCGGAATTCAGCCGTGGTCTGGTGCTTCAGGCGCTCGCGAACAGAGACGAGGCGGAGAAGGTTTTCGAGACTATCGGCGCCGATAGTCTCCATCTTATGAATGATCGCGCTCTGGTGGAACTGGCGCTGATCCGCTATCGCGAGCAGGAATATGCCGCGGCGTCGGCCATTCTCAGCCGCGCGATTGCAATCGCCGACGATGAGCAGACTCGCATTCGGGCCTATGTGATCAAGGGTGTTACCGAACTCGGCGGCGGCGAACCTGCGAAGGCGATCACCTCGTTCGAGGCGGCGGAGAATCTTTCAGCCGGTTTCGACAGCTATCACGGGCCGGAACTGGCGGAGGCAAAGCTTCTCAGCGGTATCACGCTCGCGCGCACAAACCGTCCCGCCGAAGCCGTAACGACGCTCAATCGCTTCATTCAACTCTATCCATCGCACAGCGGGCGCGACGAGGCGATGTTCTGGCTTGGGGAATCCTACTATCAGTCGGGACTCTACCGGACAGTCATCGAAATCCTGGAGGATCTGATCGAGCGGTTCCCGGGTTCGGTCCGCGTGCCGGATGCACTCTACACGATCGGATGGGCGAACTTCCGGCAGCGGAAATTCGATGCGGCAGATGTCGCATTCAACCAGCTCATCAAGGCGTATCCAAGTTCCGCCTATGTTGCCGAAGCGCAACTGCGCCGCGGCGATGCATTCTTCATCAACGAGCGATATGAGGAGGCTATCGGCGCATACGGGCAGGTCGAACGGCGAAATCCGACACTGGAGGAGACCACACATGCGGCATATCAGGCCGCGCTCGCACATATGCGTCTCGGGCGGCTCGATGCAGCGGATTCGCTTCTGCAGATCTTCATCGGCTGCTACGCGGCGACAAGCCTGGCGGAAGATGCCGTCTTCCGCCGAGCGGAGATTGCGATGCGCCGCGGCGAATATCACAGGGAAGTCAACCTGCTGGGAGCGCTTGTTGGAAGAGCGCACCAGGAAAAGCTGCTGCCTCCCGCGTACGAGCTGCTTGCTGCCGCCCATATGCGTCTCGGCGAGCCGCAACTGGCGGCAGGAGCGCTGTCGATAGCATTGGAGAAATTCCCGAAGAGCTCGATGGCGCAGGGCGCCAGGCGCAACATCGATGATATCATGGGGTCGCGCGACGAGCCTTCGCGTGCGGGAGCTTCCTGCGGCGATGCCGATACCTATCTGGCTATGGGCCGGGCCTGCATCTATCAGGAAACAGGTCGTCCCGACGAGGCCATCCGGGAGTACCGGGAACTGGCGGACCGGGTCGCCGGGGGAGAATGCCTGCAGAATGTGTGGCTCGGTCTGGCCCGGAGCCATCTCGCCGCCAATCGTCCGGCGCAGGCAATAGATACGTTGCGGCTGATGCTGGAGCGCTATCCGTCGGGGGCTGCGACGCCGACGGTTCTGTTGATGCTGGGCGATGCCCATCTGCTGAAGGGGGACAGCGCAACTGCGATCGCCTACCTTGAGCAGCTACGCGCCACCTATCCCGACAGTACGGAAACCATCGATGCGCGCATGCGAATCGCGGCAATCCATGCCCTGCATGGCGCACGAGACACGGCAAGTGCTCTTCTTCAGGAGAACCTGCGCCGCTTTCCGTCAAACGTGCGGGCAGCCTGGTCATGGCTGGACCTGGCACGCATCGACACTACCGAAGATCGCCGCGATACCATCCGTCGCCAGCTCTCGGTTCTCGCCGGACGAAACGATTCTCTAGGGACGGAGGCTCTCTTCGCGCTTGCATACCTCGATATCCGTGAGAATCATCTGCAGGATGCCATCGGCCGGTATGACCGGATTGCCGGACAGGATGGGATGGACATGCGCACGAAAATACGCGCGCTCATTGCGTCCGGAAAGGCGTATGAGCTGCTCGGACTCCCTGCCAGGGCACGCGAGACCTACGAGCGTGTTCTCCGAAACTGTTGTGAAGACAGCCTGAAAAAACAGGCTGAGGAACATATTCAGGCGCTGGGGAAGCTATGAGAAGTTCCATACGATTCCGATCCCCGATACCCTGGCGGGCATATCTGGGCATGCTGGCGCTGCTGCTGCTCTTCATCGCCGCCGATGCCGATGCGCAACGCAGCCGCCGGCAGGGACGCGATCGCCGCGGACGGACTTCCACGGTGAAGAAGGACAGCCGCATGCGGACATCGCAGTCGAATCGTGCCCGCACCACCACGAGAACCCGGGAACAGAGCGATCCGGCACAGGTGGTGGGACCAGCGGATCTTGCACAGCAGGCCCTGGATGGGGCGACACTCGATGCTCCGGCGCGCACGAAGCGACCGGCTCCCCCCTCGCCGCCCATAACAGCCGAACAACTGGCGCTGCTTGCCGCCTATCAGCGGGAGGTGGAGGGCGTGCCGTTGAAAGGATATGCCGAACCCGAGAGACCGGCGCCGCCGCTGCGGCCACTGTACGCCGAGGGCAGTTTTGGCATGTACCTGACCGCCGCTCTGCGCGCCGGCTATTCCGGCAATTCCTGGCCGTATGATTATTCGGCCCATCTGGCCGCGCAGACGACGAACGGTTTCGAGGATAACGGATCGAGGAGCGGAATATCCGTAGGGGCGAATGGCGGGTACATCATCGACGATGGCTATGGAATATTCAGTGGCGGGCACATGGGGGCGGATGTCGATTATATCAGCGAAAAATATCGCCGCTATGCGTTGCCAGATGCGCCCGAACGTAGCCGTGGGGCATGGAGCATCGGCATGGATGGCCAGAACAGTTATAACGGTACTGCTTTCGAGCTGTACGGAAAATATCGCCGGCTGACGCTGACGGAAGCCACGGAGGTTGGCGAGTCATCGCTGGACGGCGGGCTGGATATTCGTGTGCCGTACATGGGGCTGACCGTAGGCGGGGAAACGGATCTGCGCCTGACATATCTGGCGGGAAAATCCATCAGCTTCGGAAGGCTGAGCGGCTATGCGAAATATTCCAACGCAGTATTTGCATTGCGGGGAGGAGTTTCCATCGGCGCTGGTGATAATTCCGATAATTCGACCACGGTGAAAATTGCGCCGCTCGCGGAGGTTGATCTGTTTCCGATGCACGGCGTAACGATAACCGCCGCACTGACAGGAGGATTAAGCCAGAATTCTCTCGGGCAGCTTCTTGCCACTAATCCCTATGTAACATCCAATCCTCTGATACAGCACGAGGTGGAGAGCATCGGATATCGTGGCACGCTGCGCATCGAGCCGACGCAATCCTTTGCACTGCGGCTAACCGCCGGTCGGGGAGATTACGATCATTATTCCTATTTCCGCGAAACGGCGGACGCCCTTTTCGCTCCGGAATATGGAGTGGCGACGGTCACGAAGGTCATGGGTGATTTGCAGTGGGAAATCAGCCAGAGGGCATTGTTCGCGGCGACTGCTACGTTCGTCGAAAGCCGGCTCGATCAGGATGGATCGCAGGTACCGTTCGTGCCGAAATGGGATGCGGAAATTCTTTACACGCAGCGTCTTGCGTCGATTCCTCTTACCATCACGGGTAGCGCGCGATATATCGGAGAGCGCGACGGTATCGGAGGAAATCGCATGGAGGCTGTGCCGCTTCTGGGATTGAAGGGGCGATACACTATAACATCATTATTCGATGTGACGCTGGAGCTCGCCAATCTCGCAAATACACGCTACGAACTGTGGCCGGGATATCGTGAACGAGGATTGTTCGGAGCGGTGGGACTCGGCGTACGCTACTGAGAATTATCAGAAAATAAAATGGGTCCAGACCATGCGGCATGCGCCGCATTATCTCCGGGCTGTGGATGATGCCTGAATATCCGTAGAAATCTGCGCCCATATCCCTCTGGTATATTCTATAGCTATACTGGAGTTGAGAGGTATATCATGGAACGAGACGAGATGATGCACGAAGCAGATCATGACAGGCCCGCAGCACGGCCGGAGTCCGGTGAGAAACACGACCTGGCACGCCCCGCGTTTCCACGTGCCGCAGAACGCGCGGGAGTCACGACATCCGCGATGGTGCGCGATGCTGCACGGCTCCGGACCGTCATGACGCACGCAGCGGAACGGGACGTGCCGATGAACGTGGAAGGTGTGTCCACGGATGGAGAGGAAGCCGGCGCATCGGGAGGTTTCTACGACCGCACGGGGCGTGGGAGCGGTGAGCCGGCGATAGGGATTCCTCTTCCTGATCTCGCCGTTGATCATGTTGCCGGCAGCATGTCCGAGGACTATACCTCCAGGCGGGAATCCCGGCCGGATCATGCTGCCGTCGAGCGCGCCGGATACGGCGCCACGCGCATCGTGACGCCCCGGCCGGTTCGTCCGTTATCAGAATATTCAGGCGAACATTCTTCCAGGGTTGCCGCGAAGGGGGAATCGACCTGGCTCCGTCCTGTCGGGGCGCTGGGGGCCGCGGATGAACATTGTGCGGCGGTGGCATCCGGACAACGCGCCGCCGCGGCACCCGGGCCGGCGTATGCTGCCGCCGGGTCGCATCAGGAGGATGTATGGGAGGCCGTGGCGACGGCGGCCCGGCCCAGAATGGCGAGCGATGCGTGGACGGGAGCATCGCGACGGCGGGACGGCGGGAACGGAGGGTTCAGAAAGGGGGTGGCGGCGGCCGTAACGATCCTTGCAGGGACGACAATCGGCATCGCACTATATGCGGGAGGCGGAGGGCTCCTCTCGGGGATCTTCTCGAACAGAAATGAAGGTGTGCAGCCGCTCAGCCCTTCCGCAGTCACCGAACGCCCCCTGCCCGCGGAATCCGCGGCGGCAGTGATTCCCGGCAACCCCGCGCCTGTTGCGGCAGCGACGGATGTTACCGGTGAGCAGGGGGTGCCATCGGCTGCCGCTGCATCGGCCAGCGACGCTGCTGCCACTGGCGCAACCGAATCCACGGTGCCGCAGCGCCAGCCCGTGGCGGTTCCCACGGATCGTGTGCCGCCGGCAACTCCGGCTGCACAGGTTCCGCCGCTGGCGAAGCCGCGCAGCGCTGACGTCGCTGAAACGGCGCAACGGACCGCAACGACGGAAGCCAGCGCGAAAACTACCGCTGCTGCGGATAAGAAGAGTGGTGAAGCGAAGGTGACGTCGCGGCCCGCCACCGAGGAACGTACGGCCGCTGCCCCGGCCGCCACGGAGTATGTCGTCCAGGTACGTGCGACATCGGACGAGGCCGAGGCGAATCTGATCGCCCGCAGGCTTCGTCGCAAGGGCGTCACCAACGTCCAGATCGTCCGGTCCGAGAAGGGGGGGGCTCCCTTCTTCAGAATCAGATTCACGGCCTCCGGAACCGCCGGCGAAGTCCGTGCGAAGGCGCAGAGCGCCGGATATTCCGATGTCTGGATCGTAAAGCAGAAGTAGCTTCAATCCGAACCTCCTATGCTGAGGAAGGCCGCACGTCATGCTCGGCGTGCGGCCATTCGGTTCCGGCAGCCGCCATAGCAAGTGTCAATCCTCCGGCATTCCATGTTCATCTGAATTGCCTGCCACGCCGGCGCATCGCTATCTTGTCGGCGATATGGTGCAATCAGCAGCGTGTTCCGGAAGATCATGCGAATACTACACACGGCCGACTGGCACCTCGGGCGCCGGCTCGAAGGGCGAAGCAGACATGATGAGCAGGAGAGGGTGTTGGATGATCTCTGCCGCATCGCTGACGACGAGGCCGTTGATGCGGTGATCGTCGCCGGCGACGTCTTCGATGCATACAATCCGCCGGCAGAATCGGAAGGGCTGTTCTACAGGACGATGACGCGGCTCTCCGACGGCGGGCATCGCGCCGTGGTGGTGATCGCCGGCAATCACGACAGCCCGGACCGCCTCATAGCCTCCGATCCCTACGCCCGGGCACTCGGCATTACCACGATCGGCTATCCCAAGGACATTCCCGCACGTTATGATGCCGGCAGCGACCGGGTGGCCTGCGTGGAATCGGCCCCGTCGTTCATCCGGCTGCGTCTGCCCCGTGCAATACGGCCGCTGACGATACTTGCACTTCCCTACCCTTCCGAATCCCGGCTCCGGGAGCTTCTGACCGAAGAGATCGACGACGAGGTGCGGGCGACTATCGATTACAATCAGCGCGTCCGCGCATTTCTCGACGATGGCGCTGCGCGGTTCGATCCCGGGGGGGTGAATATCGTGGCCAGCCATCTGTTCGCTGCTGGCGGCACGGAATGCGATTCGGAACGGCCCATCCAGGTCGGAGGGTTGTATACGGTCGATCCCGCAAGCTTCCCCGCCGAAGCTGCGTATGTCGCGCTCGGTCATTTGCACAGGGAACAGATGCTGCACGGCCGCGGGGATGTCCCGATCTGCTACTCTGGCTCCATTCTCCAGTACAGTTTCAGTGAGGCTGAACAGTCCAAGGGGGTGGTGATCGTCGAAATCGACGGAAGCGATGCCAGGCGTAGAGTGGTTCCGCTTGGTGGAGGACGCATGTTGCGCCAATGGACCATCGAGGGAGGACTCCCCGAGCTGGAGCGGCGGCTGGCGGCTGTCGCTCCGGGTGACTGGCTGTCGGTTACGGTGATGCTGGACGATCCACCTTCGCCCGACTACATGGGGAACCTTCGGAAGGCGCATCCGGGGCTTCTCGTCTGCAACAGTCGCTACCGGATGGTGCCGGGTGCGGAGGAAATTTCCTTCGCCGGCATCGAAGAACTTCCCCTGGAAGATCAGTTCCGGCGCTTCGTCGCCATGCGCTTCGGCGAACCATGCAGTGAAGCGGCATTGAAACTATTCCTGGAGTTCGCGGGATCAAGTGACGATGCAGCTCCCGGCGAGCCGTAACCTCCCATCTACATCCTCTCCGGCATTACTTCATACCCTGGTGATGATCACAGGAATCATGCTCATCCTGCGATCCATCTTTTCATTTCTTGTGTGCCATGCGACCTCTATGTCTTCAAATAACAGGATTGAACAGTTTTCGCGAAAAAGTCTCCATCGACTTCGATCGCCTTCTTCTGGGCGGATTGTTCGGAATATTCGGTCCCACCGGAAGCGGGAAATCGACCATACTTGACGCGATGACGCTGGCGCTGTACGGCAAGGTCCGGCGTGCGCCCGGAGGGACCCAGGGCATTGTCAACGTGAGAGAACCTCACTGCTCCGTGAGCCTCACCTTCGAGGTTGGCGAGGATGGAACACGGCGTCGTTATACGATCGACCGTATGCTCAGGCGTAACACCTCGGGGGGAGTAGAGACCAGGCGAATGCGGCTTCTCCGGTATCAGAATGGCGTTCCCGTTCCGATCGCCGAAAAAAGACAGGAGCTAAAGGCACGGATAGATGATATCATCGGCATCACCGCCGATGACTTCCAGCGTGCGGTGGTGCTGCCACAGGGGGCCTTTGCGGAGTTTCTGGGACTGGAGGCGCGGGAGCGCGGGGCGGCACTGCAGCGCCTGTTTGGGCTATACGATCTGGGCGACCGTCTGAACCGCCTGCTGAAGGAACGGGCGGCGGCGCTCGTGGCGGCACGAGCCGAAGTGGAAGGTCGCATGCGGGAGTTGCGGGCCTACAATGATGAAGCTCTGGCCGCTGCGCGGGAAGCGGCAGTCCGGGCCGATGAGCGTCAGCGGGAAATTCGGACCAGGCTGCAGGAACTGGAGAAAAGCCATCAGGAGGCTGCAATCCTGTATGGGCAGATCGAGGAATATCGCATGCTTATGGATGCCGCCGACGCGAGAAGGGAACAGGAGCGTATGGTCCGGGAGGGGCGCGAGCGCCTTGAGCGTGCTGGCCGAAGCCGGATTGTGGCGAGTGCGGTGGAGGTGTACAGGGATGCGGCACGGCGGTTCTCTGAAACCGAGGCGCGTTATCGTGACGCCGTTTCCTCCCGCGACCAGGTGCAGCATCTGCTGGATGCGGCACGCAACCGTTTTGAACGCGCCGCCAGCGCATTTCCCTCGCGCTACGATATACTGGCCGCCGAACTGGATATGCTGGGACGTGTGAAGGAGGGGGAACAAGCGCTCCGCGAGAGACAAGCCCGTCTGGATGCATTAAACACCGAATTCAGCGCAATTTCCGAGCGTTGCGAAATGGCCGATAGCGAGCGCGCTCAGGTGGCCGAACGGATTCGTGGATATGAGCAGGATGCGGGGCGTCTCGAAAGCGAGCTTCGCCCGCTGGTCATCACGAACGATCAGCGACGCAGAATCGAGGCGTTACGGCAGGGGTTGCGCGACCTCTCTGTTCTCGCAAGGGAATGCAACTGTAAGGATTCGGAGATAGAATCGTTAGTAGTAAACATTGGGGGGCAGGAGACCGAAGTACGGAGCGTTCGGCAGCGCGAAACGGCGGTCTGTAGCGAGCTGGAGCAGTTTGTGGACGAGCGGGAGCAATTGAAACGGCAGAGTGTGCAGGTGAGCGATCACCTTGGCAGGCTTTCCGCTCGTCGTGCTGATCTTCAAAGGGTTCTGGCGGAGACCGAGGAGAAGGAGTGGTATCTGCGCAAGCAGCGGAGCGAGTTGGAAAAACACCGGGCATCGTTCACTGCGGCCGCTCACTCTCTGCAAGAGCTGGAGCTGCATCTGAAGGAAGCGATTACGCTGGAGACGATTGCCGTCCGCGAGAGGGATGCGATACAATCGCTCCGGGGGGATCTGCTCCAGCGCAATGTGCTCGCTTCCCTGCTGCCGACCCTGCATGACGGCGAACCCTGTCTGTTGTGCGGCTCGCCTTACCATCCCGATCCGTGCAGGGCGGAGCTGGCTGGGTCCGGGGAACTGGCGGAACTTGAGGGCAAACTGGCGCAGTTCGGACAGAAGGTACAGGGGGTGGGCGAGAGCGTTCGTGACCTTGAGCGCTCCGTTGCCGGAACCCGGGCCACGATGGAAGCTGCGGAGTTGCGTATCGAGGATCTTGATCTCCAGATTCGCGCGCAGGAGGAAACAATACGACTGATTCTTGGGGAACTTGATCCCGATGACAAGGTTGATTCCAAAGAGGCGTTGCATACTCTGATCGAGCGCGTAACGGATGACGAAGTCGCCGGGAAGAGGAATCTGGAGGAGATCGGGAGGAATCTCGCGCAGGTGGAAGGTAGAATTGGGGACTGGCAGACGGCCGCACTCGACGTTGCGCAACAACGTGCCGGATTGGAAGCGGCGCTGGACGCCCGGCAACGTAGGCTGATGGAGCTGCAAGGCGTGCGGAACGAACTGCACGAGCAGATCCAGGCGCTGACCAGCAGTATCAATGACAGGTCAGGCGGCCGGGCCCTTGAAGAACTTCGGATCGAGGTGCAGGCGCAGTATGACCGGGAGGAGAAGGCCGAGACCATACGTGAACAATGTGAAAGTATACGCATAAAGCTTGGCCATGAGAGAGAGTCGCTGGCTCTGCGGGAAAAGGAACTGCGTGAAATCGAGCAGATGCGGGATCGGTTCGATGGCGAGCGGCGAAGTCTGGCGAGCGACATAGGCGAGCTGAGGGCCGATCTTGCCCGGAAATTTATAAGTGTCGTGCCGGAGGCGCAGCGAAGAGCAGATGTGGATGTTCTGATCGAATCCCGTCAGCGGGAGCGTGATCTGATACAACGGGAGTTCGACGACGCACGACGGCTGTACGACGAGAAGGCGGGACAGGAGATGGTCGCGCGCGAGAAGGTTGACAATTACTGGAACGAGCTCTGCCGGGAAGAACTTGTTCGTGATGAGGCTGACCGGCGATGCCGCAAGCTGATCCAGGAGCAGGGGTTCACATCTCTCGATGAGATGGAGGCTGCCTTTCTGTCTGAAGAGGAATTTCGGAGTCTTCAGAATCGGACGGAGGAGACGGCGAGTGCCATCATGAATGCCGCGAAACGGCTGTCGGAGCTGCGGAAGGAGATTGGCGGGCGCGAAATCACGGCAGAAGCACTATCCGAACTGGAGATGCATGTGAAAGATGTATGTCTTCACTATGAAGAAGCCATGCAGGCATTCGGAGGGGTGCAGGAACGGCTTCGGGAGCATCAGGAAAAGAATGCTGAATGGAAGCGGGTCTGCCGGGAGGATGTAAGCAGCGCTGAAAATGCCGCGACTGTAGAGCAGCTTACGCGCTACCTGCGTGGGAATGCATTTGTCGATTTTCTGGCAAATGAGCGGCTTACAGGCATTTGCAGGAATGCCTCCATCCAGTTAGGAATGCTGACATCAGGTCGCCTGGAGATCAGATCGCGCCCGAAGGATGGTTTCTACATATGTGATAATGGAAACGGCGGAGCAGAGCGTTTGCCGAGTTCCCTTTCGGGGGGTGAGACATTTCTCGTTTCATTGTCGCTGGCGCTGGCGCTATCGGAAGCGATTCAGCTTGGCAGGGCGCCGCTGGAGTTCTTCTTTCTCGACGAAGGTTTCGGCACGCTCGACGCGGATCTTCTTGATACGGTTATGAACTCGTTGGAGCGCATTCGATCGGAGCACCGTGCAATTGGGGTCATCTCGCATGTTGCTCAACTCCGCGAGCGCATACCGCGGCGTCTGATAGTAGCACCTGCAACGGAGCGGAGCGGCTCGACGGTGCGTTATGAAATGGCGTAAGGTCATGCGTAAATTTACCAAATGATGAATATCATGGTAAATGTGGGATCTATGCCGATCAAGGTTGTTACTATAGACTTCTGGAATACGCTCTTTGATTCTTCGGGAGGAGCACTGCGGAACGCTGCACGGATGAAGGCGTTGCGCGACGCCATCGATCAGTCCGGGCTACTATGCGAACCGGAAATACTTGAACGATCGTACAAGGCGATCTGGGAGTACTTCGACGATCACTGGCTGAATCATCAGCGTACACCCACATCGCGGGAAATGGTGCGGGAGATATGTCGGTGCGCTCAGATCGACCTGCATGATAAGGTGGTGGAACAGGTCGCTGAGGTTTTCGCGCGCGGCGTGCTCGATCATCCGCCGGAGCTGTTGCCGGGAGCGCGTGAGGGGGTAGAATTCCTTGCGGATCGCGCTAAACTGGCATTGATATCCGATACAGCATTTTCGCCGGGGTCGGTCCTGCGCGAGTTGATGGAATCAGTCGGTGTCGCGGGGTACTTCGACATCTATGTTTTTAGCGACGAAACGGGTGTCGCCAAACCTCATCCTGAAGCATTCCGCCGGGCATACGAGCCCTTAGGCTGCCTGCCCTCCGAAGCACTGCACATCGGCGATATTGAGCGAACGGATATTCTGGGTGCCAAATCCGCTGGAATGAAGGCGATGCTTTACAAAGGTGACACCATACCACACAAATATGCGGAAGAACACACGGCCGCAGATATGGTGATATGGCACTGGGGGGAGATTGGGGAGAGCCTGAGGCTCATTTAAAAGCGCTTTTCGGAAAAAGTAATCCGCAATACTGCGTGATTCATTAATTGCGAAATCGCTGACGAAGATGATCCGGACGCAGACCAATCATGTCTATGCCTTACTGGTTGCGTATACCAAATGAGAGACCATCAAACTGAAGTGTGATATCAACTATTGTGGCCTGAATGCTATTCTCGTTGCTGCTGCCACGAAGGATGCCTTTGGGCGGCTCATTGTGCAATGGTTGAGAAAAACTCAAAATTTTGCGTGTTAGCTGAGATGCGATCAGTACACAACTTGCTTGCTGTTATTCTGCTATGCATTATCACAACCTTGCCGACCTTTGGTCAGCGTGAGTTGCGCGTGCTTTCTCCTAATGGGGGCGAAGTGCTGACTGTCGGTTCGAGGGTTATGATCACCTGGCAGGGGACAGCTACAAGCGATGCTGTAAAGCTTCAGTATTCATTGAATGGCGGAGGTGATTGGATCACCATAACTGATCATGCAAGAGGGGGTCAGTATAGTTGGGAGGTGCCGAACATGCCTAGCGCTCGATGCTTAATGCGTGCCAGTATTGAGCCGTACGCTAATGCAGCTAATGTAAAATCTATTTCATCTCATGAGGCTGGTATCAACGGTGCGATGTATAGTCATGATGGGGAGAGATATATAACCGCTGGGGACGACAATGTTGCTAGGATATGGAGTTCCGAAGGACAACCTCTTTTAACCCTAAGCGGACATACAGATGACGTTTGGTGGGCAACCTTTAGCCCGAACGGGCTGCTTGCTGCCACTGCAAGTGCCGATGCAACGGTACGGCTGTGGAATGCCATGACGGGCCAGGAACTAATGGTATTGAGAGATACCAGTGGAGTGCAATATGTCGAATTTAGCCCGGATGGAAGTCAGCTGGCAACTGCAGGAGAAGATAATGTCGCGAAAATATGGAGTGTGTTAACGGGTGAGCGGATTAGGGTTCTTGCAGGTCATTTGAATGGTGTGTATGGAGTGACGTACAGCTCTGATGCCAGGCTGATCGCGACTGCCAGCCGTGATTCAACGATCAAGTTATGGAATGCTGAAACAGGTGGACTGATTCGGACGCTTTCTGAACATAATGATCAAGTGCATTCAGTACGTTTTAGCCCCGATAATAAACAATTGCTGAGCGCAAGCCGTGATAATACGGCTAAAATTTGGGACATCAGCTCTGGATCAGTACTACGAACATTGATAGGCCATAAGAGCTGGGTCTGGCGAGCAGCATATAGTCCGGATGGGAAGCTTATTGCCACGGCGAGTCGTGATCATACAGCTAAATTGTGGGATGCTAACTCGGGCCAATTGCTGGAAACATTAACAGGGCACTTGGCTGACGTTGGATCTGCAGAGTTTTCGAGCAATGGCATGAGATTGCTTACTGTCGCGAATGATCTCTATGCTAAAATTTGGAATCTAAATGCACAGGCAGCAGAGGATGTTTCGGATTCGGTTTGGTCCATAAGGATGCCTCCCTTGCGTGTTATTAGTCCAAATGGAGGAGAAGTGCTGGTTGTCAATTCATTGGCAATTATTGAGTGGGAGGGCTCATCTTCCACTGAGCCTGTTACACTGCAATACAGTGCCGATGGAGGAGTTAACTGGATGACAATTGATGGAGGTGCTGTCGGGTTGCAATATGCTTGGCGGGTACCTGATATGCCGAGCACACTATGCCTGCTCCGAGTTAGTGTGGATGGTAAGTTCGGTGAGGTCGAACTTTCCTTTAAAGCCCATGAAGGCTGGATTAATGCAGCATATTTCAGCAATGACGGGGAGCATTTTGTAACGGCGAGTGATGACAATACGGCAAGAATTTGGAGTGCAAGTGCTCAGCTTGAGCATACTCTAGTTGGGCATACGGATGACGTCTGGTGGGCGACATTTAGTCCGGATGGTCTGTATGTGGCAACAGGTAGCGCAGATAATACGGTCAAAATTTGGAACGCCCGCACAGGGGAACTTGTTAGAACTCTGGTAGGGCATTCTGCTGGAGTGCAGTATGTGGAATTTAGCCCCGACAATCGCAGAATTATTAGTGCTAGTGAGGATAGAACGGTCAAAATGTGGGATGTTGAGAGTGGGAGTATAATACGTACGTTGTCGGGGCACACCAATGGCGTGTTCGGTGCAACCTATAGTCCTGACAGTAAAATCGTGGCAACTGCGAGCCGCGATTATACGGTGAAACTTTGGGATGCCGAAACAGGAAAGATCATCCGTACAATTGTTGCACATACCGGTGATGTCCACTCAGTTCGGTTCAGTCCCGATGGAACGCAATTGGTGACGGCTAGCAGTGATAACACGGCAAAAACCTGGGATGTGGCAACGGGAAACAACCTGTTAGTCCTGGTTGGGCACTCAAACTGGGTCTGGCGCGCATCATATAGTCCGGATGGGACTACGATTGCGACTGCAGGCAGGGATGGCACCGCCAGGCTTTGGGATGCTCAAACCGGAGATCTTCTAAAAACTCTTACAGGACATACGGGAGATGTCGGTGCGGCAGAGTTTAATCTGGATGGTTCTCGCCTCCTGACAGCCGCAAATGACTCATTTGTCAGGATATGGAAAGTCGGCTATAAATTCAAAGAGTCGGATACGTCTGATGCAGTTTGGGAGATTGTCTCCAATCCTAGCGCTGTTGCTGTCAACGCCATGCCAGAGTGGAATGTGTCTAATGATAGAATCCTGTGTTTTCCTAATCCGACGCGGGGAGTTGCGGGTATTCAGTATTTGGTTGAAAGAGCAGGGCCTGTAGAGTTCCATGTGTTTGATAGTATCGGCCGGGAAGTTATAGCCGAAGCTGCAAAGAACCAGGCGGCTGGCCAATACACAGCCACATTCGATCTGTCATCGGCGCCGGCAGGCACCTACTTCCTTGTGTTGCGGACGCAGGAGGGAACAATGACACGCAGTATCATTGTAGCTCCGTAGAAGATACCCGGTTCCTTCACTGAATACAGTGGAGGAACTGGTCGATTAACGATTACCGGATGATGGTCAGCATTTGGGTTATGGATGTGTCATCGGCTACCAGATGGCAGAAATAGTGCCCGTTTGGCAGTTCTCCAGCTTCAAACGGGACGGTATGTGAGCCTGCTGTCATAATCTCGTTCTTAAGAGTGGCTACCTGTCGTCCGGAGATGTCGAATATGGTGATATTGACATGGCAACTCCGCGGCAGGATAAAGTCGATGGCCGTAGCCAGTGAGAACGGATTTGGATAGTTCGCGCTGAGAAGGACGCCAGCCGCGCCTGCGCCAGATGTAGTGGAGGGGACGTCCGAAGGGTCGCCGCCGAGCGTATCGACGTTGTCTTGCCGTATGCTGTTGTCGGCGATCACCCCTGAGACCTGCCTGACAGCGAGAGTCTTGTTGGCTGTGGACGTGTTGGCTGGAATGTCGGCTGGTTGCCTGCTTGGATGTACAGGTGCCGCAGCGCTATATGGTGACGTCTCCGCCCCCATCTGCTGAGCGTCGGCTACCATCCTTACTTCTGTTTCTTGTAAGAGAGAGAAATATGTGCCCGCATTCCTCCGTTCATGTTGCATGGCGGTGAAGGTGGGGAGAGCCGCAGGAACCGCAGTGCTACCACAGCACGATGTTGCAGAGATCGATTGCCAGTTGTGGTTGCTTTGACCACCATGCACAAGCCACCATCCCGAGCCGGATTCAACGAATCCTATGGCGCTGGCCGCTGGTGCTGGTCTCCATGAGATAAGCCAGGGATGCCATGATACCGCCGATTGCCGCCACGTCGCCGGAACCTCCGCGTACCGCCGCTCCCTCAATTGTTGGCTGCTGATGCCGGGCTGAGCAGTGGCATGAACTGTGGCAAGGAAAGCCATGCTGAACGATAGCACATGTGGTAACTTCATCGCTGGATACCTCCCTTATCAGTGGGTTATCACGTGAACTGCGCGATCTCCTGTTTCAGCATGTGGGACGGTATTTTATTGATGAAGTTCCAGAGTAGTGGATAGTGGAACATCTGGCTCCACGCTGCGTCAAAACCCTCGATCGTACGTGTAATCTCAATCATCCATGGATCTTGTCACCGGTAGCACGGTTGTTTTGGACTACATAGAAGAGGGGTTCCGAAACGGGCGCTCAGTAGACGGCGGCGCGGCGGCGCATTCCGTACATGAACGGGAGCGTATGGCTGCGCTTGGTGATGCCGACCTGGTGCGTGCGTGTCTGGACGGTTGTTCGCCTGCATTCGATGAGCTGGTAGTGCGTTATCGATCGAAAGTTGTGCGGCTCATCGGCTCGACGCTGGGCTCCGAGGCTGAAATCGAAGATGTAGCACAGGATGTCTTTGTGAAGGTTTACCTATCGCTGGGGAAGTTTCGCGGAGATGCTTCATTCTCCACCTACCTCTACACAGTAACTGTAAATCGCTGCCGCGACGAACTTCGTAAGGGAAAGCTTCGGAAATTCTTCTCATTCGACGAATGGTTCTCGGGTAATGGGGCGGCCGGTCTTACGCAGGAGAACGGGCATGCCCTTGAAGAGGATGAACGCCGGGGTGCGGTGCGCCGGGCGATGAAGCGGCTTCCGGTACACACGCAGATGCTTCTGCATTTGCGTGAGGTGGAGGAGTTGAGTTACAAGGAACTGGCCGATATCTTCGATGTGGAAATTGGTACCATCAAATCGCGACTGGCCCGCGCCCGCGATCGTCTGCGAGAGGAACTCTACCCCTATATTAGAGATGGCATCATGCCGGGAGAAGGGGTATGAGATTCGGAACTGGAAAAGGGCGTGGGGAGAAGAACAATTTCAATGACCAGTCGTCATAAAGGCGTTGATGCCAGCCAAGCCGATGTTGAACATTGCAGGCAATAGATTATCGACCGTGGAGAACGGGTGCTCAGGTCATCATGACGAATAAACTTTCCGATAGCGAACGAACACTGCTCTCCGCATTTATGGATGGCGAGCTCGTTCCGGCAGAATCAATGGAGGTGGAGCGGCTGCTCGCACGTTCGGAGGATGCCCGTGTCTATCTGCAGGAGCTTCATGCAGTCCGTGAACTTTCCGGTGAGGCTTTTGTTGCTCCGCACCTCGCGGGGGCTTCCGGTTCGTCGCTCGCTGAGAAGCTTTCGGGCCGGTCCGTCCAGTCGGCTGCCAAACAGGCAGTGGTGGGGAAGTCCGTTGTTGCCGGCTCATGGGGCGTGGCCGGAGTGATTGGAGTTGCGGCGGCTGTCGTAGGAATTATTCTGTTCTTTGGAGATGGCGAGCCCAGACCGGCGCCGGTTGCAGCCGACCGCTCTTCGCATTCCACAGGTGGTGTCATACAGCCACACGCGCAGCCGACAATGAATCTCGATACCAGCAATCTGCTGGTGCCTCCGATGACCCCATCCGATCTTCTGACCTTCGCCGTGGATGGAACGCTGCCGATCGACGCCAGACATGGCTGTTACATCACACTGGGATCGACCGGCATGGATTCGCTTTCGGTGGAGGTGCATGCCAAGGCGCCGGCGAGCATGGCTGAACAATTGCCTTCGCTCGATGGTACGGCGATGGTCGTTCTTGATTCGATACAGCGAGTGGTGAGAACCTCACTGCTACAGTACTCGAATGAGAGAATTGCATTGCGTACGGATATGCCGCGGCTAAGACTTGATGTCATACGCTCATTCGAGAAGGTCGCGCCGCATCTCCCCGCACAGGTCCGCGAAAAACTCGATCAGTCGCGTTCGGAAATTCTGGCAGCCCAGCGTGCTGCTGGAGAACGGGAAGATTCCCATGTGGGGGCTGGTGTCGGCGGAGGTCGCAAACCGGCACGTGTGCCGTATACGGTCGTTGCATTCGACGGAGCGGGAGACGCCTCGATACACATTCCTCAGGTTGAGGATCGCATCGTCATCAATTCCGGTCAGGCACCCGTCATGATTGATGAGGGCGATCTTCTGTTCCTGCAGCAGTGCATTCCCCTTCCACCCTCGGTGCCGTCGTTCTTTAAGCAGGAGCGTCGTGAAATCGTTGTGAATACCAGTCCTTCGGGGGTGCGCGTGCAGCGCAGCGAACGGAGAAGGGAGAGGGAATCACTGGGCGCCGCTGCCGGTGCAGCGGTAGTTCTTGAGGAGCGAAAGGATAGCGATGATGGCCGTTTGCTCCCGCGAGTGTTCGATCAGGACGACGTCTTGATACTGGGACAGGGGGATTCCATCTTGCAGCAGATGCCGCGGACGTTTCTGCAGATGAATGGAACCATGCATCAAATCGATAGCATCATCCAGTCCATACAGGGTTTGGTGGAACACTCCGTGCGCTGGAGGAGAGCGGCCCCGAAGCTGGATAGCAGTGATGGCAACGTTCCCCTGATAAATATACAGATCCGGAAGAATGAATCGAGCGAGCCCTGATTCATTCTGGAGCAGCGTCTCATGATTATGTCGTGGCCCCCTTCGATGCCGGAGGGGGCTCGTCGTTATCGACGGATGATCACAACATGGGCGCCAGACAGATACGTCCGTGTTGCGTATGCCGTTTCACATCATGTCCTTTCGGCAATTCACGCCGATCTCTTGCCTCTGCTACTCATCATCACCTGACGACCGACCGATTCCGGTACGTAATGTTTCACCGGCTTCAGGAGAACAAAATTCCGATGTTACTACCTGCCGGCGACTTCAACGGAGCGCGGCTGCCGCGTGTGTTCCATTCCCTCCTTATCCACGCGGACGATGAGCAGCGTGATATCATCATTCTGCTCGGCATCGCCACGGAATGCCTCCACCTGTGTGATGATACGATTGCGCAAAGCCTCCACTGAGGCATCGCTGGCTGCTCCTGCAATCAGGTCGTGGAGACGGCCGTCGCCGAATTCCTCCCGCGAGGCGTTCATCGCTTCCGAAACGCCATCGCTGTACAGAATAAACGTTTCTCCCGGCTCGTATTCCACGGTATACTCCTGTAGGAGTTCTTCAAACAGTTCGCTCGAACAGAGACCGAGCGCCACGCCGGTCGGTATCAGCGTATCGATCTCCTGGCGATTGCGGCGGATGATGGGCGTGTGGCCGGCGCGCGCAAAGCTGACGCTCCTGCGTGCGGTATCGAACAGCAGCATACTGGCGGTGATGAACGAGCCTCTGGTGATGACCTCGAACAGGTGCCTGTTCAGCGTGGTCAGAATCTCCTTCGGCGATTTCAGCATTCCGCATGCTACATGTACCATGCCGTGGAACTCCGCCATGTACAGCGAGGCAGGTAATCCCTTTCCCGAAACATCGGCGATGATCATGAGAAAGCGCCCGTCGCCCATCGGAATGATGTCGTAATAATCACCTCCGACGGCCTGCGCAGGACGCGAAACGGCGCTGACGGAGATGCCCGGAATGTGAGGCATTTCCGCCGGCAGCAGGCTCTCCTGAATCCGGCGGGCCGTTGCAAGTTCCTCGTGATAGCGCTGGCGCAGCAATTCCTCTTCATAGAGTCGGGCGACTTCCAGCGCGGCGGCAGCCTGACCTGCTACGCCGGCTATGAACGAAGTCTGGCTTCCGCTCAATGGTTCCCCATCGCGTGTGCGGCTCATGAGTATCGCCCCGATCACTCTTCCCTGGGCATACAGGCCGATCACGTAAGGGAAAAAGATTCGCAGATCGGCAAGCGCCGGATCGGCGATAGTGTCCAGCGACGTCAGGTTGTGCGTCTGGCGCAGCAGATGGCGGATCGCCTCTATCGCTTCCGCGCTCACCGGAACCGGGGCAAATTCGCTGGAACGCGCCACGGGACGCAATTCGCCATCCACCGGGTCCTCGATAAGGACGCAGACCCCCCGGAGTTCCAGCGCCTCATGCAGCGTCTGCGCTGTTCGCGTCGCGACCGCCTCGGCACCGACCGTTTCGGTGATCTGCGCCGCATATGAGGCAAGCCGGCCGGAGTAATCGCGGCGCTGCGGGAAGAATCGGTTCTCAATTGCAGTCTGCACACGGCGCTTCATCGGCTCGAAGAGCAGCAGGAAGAGCACAAAGCTGAAAACCTCCACCGAGCCCTCGAATTCTTCGCCGGTCAGTGAGCCAAGCGCCTTTCCTATGCCGTAACCGACGGCCAGATACAGCCCGGCTATCAGTGCCATTGTGGCGGTATACACCAGCGTCGTCTTCACCACCATCCGGAAATCCATCACCTGGTAGCGGAAGATGGCGTATCCGAAGGAGATCGGGAGGGCCAGCATCAGCAGAAGCGGGAGGAGGTACTGCGGGTAGAGAATGCCGACGCCGGCAACGGCGTTCTGGATGACGGTGACATAGAGAAGTGCAACCCCGGCAAGAATGGTTCCGACGAGGATGACGGTAATGGCCCTCCTGTCGGCGGAAGCCGGCATCCTACGGTAGCCGCGGTAGAGAAAGAGCACACCCCCGCCGAAGAAAACGATGGTGCCGGCGAAGTTGACGTACTCCGGTATCTGTGCGATAAACGCCGGAATGTCCGGCTGAAAGATGTAGTTGAGAATGATCAGCAGCGGCGAAATCACCAGAAGCGCCGTGGTGATGTAGAGGGCTGTCCTCCATTTCCCCGGCGTGAAAATCTTCTGATCGATCGGAAAGATGGTGCAGAAGTAGAGCCAGAGCGGAAAGAAGAGAACGCCGCAGGTGACCCAGGCCAGCCACATGAAGCCGTTCACCAGATTGAGCGATGCCAGCGTGAAGGAGATCGGAGGGACCGTAAACGCGAAGATGACCAATGCCGCTGCAAGAAAGAACTGGCGCTGCACAAAGCCCCGGGGACGTGTAAACACGACCATCAATCCGATCACCAGCCAGAGAAGCGCAAAGGCCGGGGCAAAGAGCGAAAAGAAGAGGAACTGTTTGGTGAGGATGATTCTTAGGTCAAGGATCCGGCCGTCGCGCACCACGACATATGGAATGCTGACATTGACCGGCGCCTGCTTCAGCGCATTCTGCGCCTTGATAAGCAGCGCATTCTCCTGGTCCGGCAGCACCGGAGGAATCAGCTCGTTCCCGATCTGAAGGACCTGATCGCCCACCCTGATGCCGGCCTTGTCCGCATTCCCCTCCGGAATCACCTTCGTGACTATCAGGATGATCTGCCCATCCACCTGCTTCGTGCCCCAGAGACAGTCATCGGTGTGCAGAATGCTGTTGTTCAGTCCGCGCAGGAACGTCACGATGATCGCGATGAATGCGGCGAACGCGATAAGCGAGTACAGGATGCGCAACTGGGACTCGCTGAGGTGTCGGGGCTTGAACGAGGTCGGTATCAATCGCTCCATGGTTCTCGCAGGATTCTCATAATGTCTCGCTCATGTGCGGGTTACGGCCCCACACAGGTGAGACTGCGATTGCCGCGACATGTTCCCATCAGGGCGTACAACCACATGCTTTTCGGAAAAAAAGCCGCCGATGTTTCGGCCTCGATGTCCCGGGAACGGATGGATTGATCCGGCGGCAGCTCGATTCGCTGAACATCCCGGAGGTATGCGACCGACCAGAAATCCGATGTCGTGATCAGGCCGTGGCGCCTCCGCAGGAGCTCCCAGCGCCGGCCGTACAGCCGAAACAGTGGTCCGCCACCATGATGTTCCTGCGCAGGATCGCATCGAAATCCCAGTCGAATATGGTGCGCGGGATGCCGGATTCCAGCGGCATGCCGAGCATCTGATTGAAATCGCAGTCCGAGAGACGCCCGTCGTAGTCGATGCTGACCATCGTTCGGCACATCACGCCGCGAGCCGCAGCGGGGTTGAACGCCTCGACGAGCTTGTTCATGTAGCTCTCGTAGCCATTATGACGCAGCAGATCCTCTTTGAAACGATGGATCGGCATGTTTGTGATCGTAAAAAGATTGTTGAAGTGCAGGCCATGCTTCTGCAGCAGCTCGCGTTTGAAGTCCGATTCCAGCGATGCCTGCGGGGCGGGCAGAAACGCGCCGGCCGGATTGTAGACGAGGTTCAGCGTCAGATCGCTTCCGGGCATGCCGTAGCCGACCTCGTTAAGCCGGCGGATCGCCCTGATGGACTTTTCAAAGACGCCGCGCCCACGCTGCCGGTCGGTGAAATACTGTGCGTAGTAGGGGAGGGAGGAGATCACCTCGCAGCCATTCTCCGCGAAGAATTCAGGGAGATGTTCCATGCCGGCTCCGGTGCGAGGATTGCCGTCGAACTGCACCGTCAAATTGTGGCGTACCATCACATGCCTGCCGAGGCGGCGTACCTGGGTGACCAGCCACTCGAACTCGGGATTCAGTTCCGGTGCGCCGCCGGTGATATCCAGAACCCTGATGGCATCGTGCGCCGCCAGCACTTCGATTACACGTTCGGCGGTGCGCCTGTCCATCATTTCCGTCCGTATCGGCGAGGCATCGACATGGCAGTGATGGCATGCCTGATTGCAGAGTCTGCCGACATTTACCTGCATCGTCTCGATTGAAAGCGGACGCAGCAGATCCAGCCCATGTTCGATAAGCCGGGCGGTGAAATCGTAACGCGGCGGGGTGGTCTCCGCGGCGTTAAGCACGGGAAGTTCCATAGCCGATATTCTCGGATAGAATGGGAGCAGGGAAAACCGTTTCGCTGCTCCCATCGATGTTTTATCTGTGGTAGTTCGAGTTACACTGTAAGCCGGCCCACGTTTCACCCGGTAGGAGATTCCGGGATCACTGACGGCCAGCATGATTTCCGCGAAACGTTCAGGCTATCAAACGCCCACCTTCTCCAGCACATTGAGCATTTGAACACCATGAACCAGCGAGGCCCCGCCGCGTACGGCTGCCGCCACATGGATGGATTCGGTCATTTGGGCCGGGTCGGCTCCGGCCTCCAGACAGCCGGTTGTGTAGGCATCGATACAGTAGGGGCACTGAATGGTATGGGCCACGGCCAGACCGATGAGCTGCTTTTCGCGCTTGCTCAGCGCTCCCTCGGTGGCGGTCGCCATGCCGTAGTACTCGAAAAATTTGTCTATCAGTTCCTTGTTGTGGGTGCCGACCTCGGCGAAACGGGCGAGATCGGCCGATTCATAGTAGTGTGCCATGGAATGAAGCGACTATATGATGAGTACGGCGAACACTCCGGATCTGTCTGGAGCGTGCCGGTAGTACGGCGAACGGGTCGAGTTCCGCCGAAGGAACGCAGCACCATGCACGGCGGCGTTGCCGCGATCCAACGGTGCGGAAGCCGAAAACGAATCTGTCGAGATGGTTCAGGCGAGCGGTGGAGATGTCAGGAAACTGCGCGTGAGCGCCTTCATGCGTGAGGAGGAGGGGAGCGTCGGCTGAGAGAACCGGATTCGGGATTGGATGTGAATCCGGCCGAAGAATCCGTCGAGTGCACGCCGCGCCGCGCGGTGGTTCCAGTCGTCGAAATCCTCCCGGAGGATCGCAAGAGATGCCGCGCCGGGAAGTTCAAGGAATGCCTGATAGAGCCGGTCGGTCTGCCACGGGAGCCGCATGAACGTGTGAGCATCGAATGTTCCGCGATGCGCCGCTATCATGAACGCCCCTCCATCACGAGTCGGAGCCGCCACATAGGCCGCTCCGGAAGCGAGCATGCGGAACGCGGCTTCGATGTCCTTCTGTGCGAGATCGGGGCAGTCATTGCCCACAACCACAACATCGCGGTAGCCGAGATCGAATGCGTCGGCGATGGCATTTCCGATACGTTCACCGAACGAATCTCCGCGCTGCGGGAGTCGCATGTCGCCGCACGCTCCCTCCGTGGCGACGATCAGATCGGTGCCGTGGATGGCAGAAGATGCCAGACGTGCCATCATCCTGCCGTTGAGGCCGCGATATCCGGCCGCGCGATACCGCCGCGGAAGTGGCTTCAGCAGGCCTTCCGTGCGTTCATCGCGGACGAAGAATATGACTGCTCTTGTCGGCTCCATGCATTGAGTAATTCCCGAAATCACATGCTGTATTCCGGCAGATGACGGGCAGGGCCGCTCAATCGCCCGCCGACTTCCTCCGGCCGCTGTGCATCACCTGTACATGCTCGAACCGGATTTCACTGGTCCCATCAACCGCGGGTTTGCTGAGCGAAAGCCGGATGGAATCGAAATCCGTATAATCGTTCCATAGATAATCTCCCTCGCGGGAGCCCTGCAGGCGAAAACGCCATCGCCGGACCAGTTTCGTTTCCGGATCGACATACAGCCAGTAGCGATCTCCCGGCGTGAGCCCCACATTTCCGAAGGAGAGCCGGAGAACCTCGTAGCGCTGTCCGCCAATGGTTGTGTCAGGTTCGCGATAATGGTAGACGCCCGAATCAAGGAGCTTGAAGGGCATCAGCAGCCAGTAGGTATCATTGATGAACCTGCCGTAGCCCATGTCAAGCGTCTTCTGCCGCAGGGAATCGGCTACCGGAGCGCCGTTTATCATGGCCATGCCGACCTTGTTCATGATGTCGGCGAAATTCACCTCCCATTTGCTGCCATCCTTCGTCATGCCTCCCACCACGTACCCGTCGGTGCTGCGATTCCAGAAGTGCGAGACGCGTCCCGCCTCGGCGCCATCGTGCATAACGACGAAATCGAACGACAGATCCCAGCTACGATCATTCCATGCATTCAATCCTCCGACCGCCTGCACGATTTCCCCGGCCAGAATCCGGCCATCGAGTTCCCGCTGCGCCGGTGCCCCGCCGGTGCCGGGAGCGCCTTCGGGCTGGGCAATGAGGGGAAAAGCGGCCAGAAATGGCAGGAGCCGCAGGGCAGTGCGAATGATGGTGGCAGCGGAATGCATCGTGGAGGTATGGCAAAGATGGCGGATGGAGGAGACCGGATGCGCGTGGCCGGCGAAGCGCTCACCCATATCTGCGTGCGTGGGCGAACCCGTGGTTCATCTGATGAACGCAGTGCCCCGCGGCGGCAAGGTACGAAGTTGAGAGGTGCAATGCCGCATGGATGCCGGGATTTTTTTACGAAGCATTTCCCTCCGGCATTTCCCGGTGGTGACGTCATTACTGGAGACCGGGGGCGGGGTCCACCACCCCTGAACGATGTGTGGACCATGCCGCCTCGTTCTCATACAATGGTAGTATGCCCTGCATGCCCTGCGTGAAGCCGGGGGATCATCCGCGGGCATTGCTTCGCCGCGCATCATGCATGCAGCCAGGCTTCTTCAGCGGAAGCCCATCACCTTCTGATCCTCTGTCTCGGCAACCTTCGCCGCGATGATCATCTCGGCGAACTCGCGGAAGGCGCCGTGTCCCCCGGGGCGTCTGCAGACGTAGTGTGCGACCTCGCGTACCTGGGGAAGCCCGTCGCCCGGAGAGCCGGCGAGACCCACGAGTTTCATCACCTCGATGTCGTTGACGTCATCGCCGATGTAGGCGATCTCCTCGGGCTGATACCGGTGCTTTCCGATGATTTCGCGAAGCGCCGCCGGCTTGTCCTTGCAATAGAGATGAACCATCTCGATCAGCAGCTTCTCGGCGCGCCGGACCACCGATTCGGACTGTTCGCCGGTGATGATGCCCACCTCCACGCCATATTCGCGCAGGCGCTCCACGCCCATGCCGTCGCGGATGTTGAAGCGTTTCAGCACCTCGCCATCCTTGCCGTAGAAGACGCCTCCGTCGGTGAGCACGCCGTCAACGTCGGTCAGTACCAGGCGGATTCTGACCGCCCGTTCGTTGATTGCAGCAGAGTTCATGAAGTTCGGTAGTTCAGTGCCGGCTGCTTCCGTTGGATTGCGGGAGAGCCGGGCGATGAAGATTATGCAGGCCGCTGCCTGAATTTTTCGGTATGGCGATCGCCGCAGGCGCAACCGATTCGTGGTTGCTCCGTCAGCCATAGCCGATGCACCGGCAGTACATCACGCGGAGCATCCGGTAAACTTGGGCCGGTCCGTGGATCGTCGGTACAACTATCGCCGGGGTAGTTCGTAACGCAGGGCCACTTGTTTCGGTCAGGGGTGAGCGTTATGTCCGACGGAAAACCGGTCCATAATGTTAGTATATTCCTATGCCTCCGCGGCGGGCATCAGCGCCGGGGGCAGCTCAACCATAGAAGATCCTCCAAACATATGCCCCGATCACAGCGTTGCAATCCGATCTGGTCTCATGTGCGATATCCGGCCGCCCTCGCACTCTTCCTGTTTCTCATCTGTCTTCCCGCAGCCGCGCAGATTCGCCGTGCTCCCGAGAAGGAATTTTCCCGCTTCCGCCTCGATAATGGCCTTGAGGTGATCGTTGTTCAGAACAATTTCGTTCCGATCGTGACGATCGAGCTTGCGGTGCGCAACGGCTCGTTTACGGAGGGGCCGGAGTTCGCAGGGCTCTCGCATCTGTATGAACATATGTTCTTCAAGGCGAACGGGGAATATGAAACCTCGCAGGACTTCATTTCCGCGCTGAGTTCTCTCGGCGCGCTGTACAATGCCACTACCCGCGAGGAGGTCGTCTATTACTACTTCACGCTTCCGGTCGCGAATCTGGACAAGGGGCTGGAGATCATGGCGAACTCGGTGCAGACGCCCCGATTCGATCCTGTGGAGCTGGAGCGCGAGCGTGAGGTGGTGCTCGGGGAGTTCGACCGGCACGAATCGAATCCGTTCTTCCCATTCAGCCGGGCGATGGATTCCGTGATGTGGAAGGAGAATGTGGTGCGCAAGCAGCCCATCGGGCAGCGGAATGTGATCAAGACCGCCACGCCGGAGAAGATGCGGGCCATTCAGGAGAAGTATTATATCCCGAACAACTCGTTGCTGATCGTCGCCGGCGATGTCGATTCGGCGAGCGTGCACCAGATGGTGGAGGAGCACTTCAGCAGTTGGGAACGGCAGCCTGATCCGTTTAAGAACAATCCGCCCCCGATGCCGAAGCCGCTGGAGAAGAAGGAACTGGTGACGGTGACGGTGCCGGGCGTGGACATTGCACAGGTGCAGTACGAGTGGCATGGTCCCTCCATCGGCATTGACAATGCCTCCACCTACGCCGCAGATGTCTTCATCTTCATTCTCACGCAGCCCCAGTCCCGTTTCCAGCGCAGACTCGTGGAAAGCGGCATAGCGCAGGGAGCAGGCTTCAACTACTACACGCAACGCTATGTTGGACCGATTTCGGCGCAGGTGGTGACCACGCCGACCCAGACTCGCAAGGCGCTGGATGCTCTGTGGGAGGAGATTCAGGCGTTCGATTCGCCCGACTATTTCACCGATGAAGAGCTGGCGACAGCCAAGCAGATCCTCCGCATGCAGGCCCTCTATGAGAGCGAGGAGACCTCCGACTGGGTGCACACGCCGGCGTTCTGGTGGAGCACGACGGGGCTCGATTACTACATGGGGTATATCGACAATCTGGCGAAGGTGACGCGCCAGGACATCCAGAACTACGTGCGGAAGTACATTAAAGGGAAGAATTACGTGCTCGGTGTGGCGACGAATCCGCAGACGCTTCAACAACTGAACCTGAAACCCTCGGAGGTATTGAGATAATGGCAAGGATCATTGCATGTGCGCCGCGGAAACGGCGTACGCCCCGCACCGGCTCGGCTCTGGGGGTTCTTCTGGCCATACTGCTTGCCGGCTCGATTGTACCGGCAAGGCTGGCCGCCCATCCCGAACAGCGCATTCCCGACAACGTAAAACAGTTCAATGTTGACGGCGTGGACGTTATTCTGCGTCCGAGCGGCCAGGCAAATCACGTTGTGGTGTCGAAGCTCTTTATCCGTGGCGGCACCAGCGCGCTTCCCGCGGGAGTTTCGCCCGCAGTTGAGGATCTGGCGCTGCAGATTCCCGCGTTGAGCGGGCCCGGGGGAATGGACCGTGCCGCATACCAGCGCGAGCTGCAGTGGCTGGTTATCGGCATCGCCCCCGCCACCGGCCGCGACTTCTCCACGATGACGCTCCGCTGCGTTGACGAGACGTTCGACCGTTCGTGGGATCTGTACACCGGCGTCATCATGCGCCCGGAGTTCGATGCGCTGGAGCTGCGCAATGCCAAGGAGCGCACGATAACCGCGCTCAGAAACCGGCGGACAAACCCCGAATCCTACGCGCAGTATCTGGTCGATAGCGCCTTCTTCTACGGACACCCATATGGTCGTTTCGCGCAGGAGGAGGATATCCCGCCGATCGAGGCCGCGCAGTTGATGGAGCATCATAAGAATCTGTTCGTGAAATCGCGCCTGCTTCTGGTGGTGGTGGGCAATATCGATTCGGCCGATCTTCACAGGAAGGTGGCTGCCTCGTTTGCAAGACTGCCGCAGGGGGATTACGTCGAGCCGGTGATCCCGATTCCCCGGAATGCTCTTGAGCCGCAGATCATCGTGCGTCCTCCGTATGGCGGCGGCCGGGCCGTGACCAACTATATCGTCGCGCGCTATCTTGCGCCGTCGCGCACCGATTCTCTCTATTATCCCATGATGCGTCTGACGAGCTTCGTTTCGGGTTCGCTGTACCGCGAGATCCGTATCGAGCGAAACCTGAGCTATGCCCCCGATGCGGACGTGCAGTTCGGCAAGTTGTCGTACGGCGAGATCAGCGTCTCCACCACGCTCCCCGATTCCGCCTGGCGCGTAGCAAAGCGCGAGGTGATCAACTTCTTCCGCGATTACGTCATCGCCGACGAGTACATCACGGCGGGGCTGAGCAGTTGGATCACCAGCAATTACATGCGCGAGCAGACTAATGAATCGCAGGCGAACGAGCTGGGGAGAGCGCAGATCTACACAGGTTCGTGGAGCAATGCGTTCGGCATGATCGATGGCATCAGTTCCATCACCGCCGAAGAGATGAACGCCGCCGCGCAGATCTACATGCGGAATTTCACCGTTGTCATCGTGGGCGATCCTTCGGCGATTTCGCGCGATGAATACCTGACGGAGATCTCATCGCCCGAACCGGTCGATCCCGGCGACGAGTAGCACGGGAATACGGCACGAATATCCAGGAAGCCGGGAGCGATCCCGGCTTCCTGCGCTATATATGCCTTCCTATTTCCGTCCCCCGATGAATTTCTTCCGCCGGTTCCTGATGTAGTCAACGAAGACGGTCTCCCCGAGCTGGTTCAATCCGGAGTAATATGCCCTGCCGTGGTTCGCCTTCGTAAGCTCCTCCACGAAGTTGACCAGATAGGGATCGCGCGCCACCATGAAAGTGGTGATGGCGATTCCCTCGCGTCGGCAGGCAACCGCTTCATCGAGCGTCTTGTTCACGATCCGCGGATCAAGCCCGAATGAATTCTTGTAGAGTCGTCCGGAGGGCTCGAACATGGCCGATGGCTTGCCGTCGGTGACCATGAAGATCTGCTTGTTCGCGCTCCCCTTTCTCTTCAGAAGCTGCCGCGCAAGTTGCAGTCCCGCGCGCGTATTCGTATGGAACGGGCCCACCGAAACGAACGGCAGCTCGTTGATAGTTACCTCGCGGGCTTCATCGCCGAAGAGGAGGACGTGCAGGCGATCCTTGGGAAAGCGGGTGGTGATCAGCTCCGAGAGGGCGAGCGCCACCTGTTTTGCCGGTGTGATGCGATCCTCGCCATAGAGGATCATCGAGTGGGAGATGTCCAGCATCAGGACGGTGGCGACATCGGTGGTATGTTCGGTCTCGTGGACGCGGATATCCTCCTCGCGCAGCGAGAAACGATCGAGATCGCTTTCCCGCTGCAGTGCATTGCTCAGGGTGCTGGTGGCGTCGATATTGGTGGTCTGATCGCCGAATTCATATGCGCGCAGATCGCCGGTGCGCTCCACACCGGAGCCGGTATGCGGCGTCTCATGCTGTCCCGTTCCCGATTTCTTGAGCGACGTGAAAATCTCCCGCAACGCGTCCTGCCGGATACGCTGCGCTCCACGAAGCGTCAGCTCCAGGCCGTTCCCTCCCGATTCATTCTCTCTGATCAACCCTGCCTTCTTCAGTTCGTCGATGAACTGCTCCATCGACATGTCGCCGAGGATGCTGTACTGCTCATCGAGTCGGCTGATCCAGTCGAGCGCCTCGTCAACATCACCGGAAGTTTTGGTGAGGAGATAGCTGAAAAGCTGGAATAGCTGCTCAAGCCGTTCCTGGCGCGACATTCCGTCGCCAGTCCATTCGGAATAGCGGATGATCATCGTCGTTCCTCCACGCAATGTCCGCAACTTAGGTTGTTGGGATATAGGTTCCAATCGGGCGTATTGTCACCCGGTCATGATGGCGGCGCTACAAAGCCTGTCCCGGGAAAGCTGGGGGGGCGGCATAGGAAAGCGCCCCGGAGAATTCCTCCCCGGGGCGCCTTGTGTTTCGTGACCGCAGTCCGGATGAAGCCGCCGTTTACTTCGACGACTTCTTCTTGCTCTTCGGGGTCGATTCGGGAGTTTCCTCGTTCTCCGGGATACTCTCGGCGATCGTCTCGGGCTCCTGCCTGGCCGCCGTTCCATCCTCGGCCTTCGGTTCCTCGGCGGCGGGGAGCGCAGCCGGTCCATCGACCCTGGTGAACGTCAGGTTGTCGTCGCCCGGCCTGTAGGAGACAAGAATCTTGCCCCCGTCACCGAATGCGCCACGCAGCATCAGCTCGGCAAGTTCATCCTCGACGAAACGCTGGATGGTGCGGCGCAGCGGGCGGGCGCCATACTTCTCGTCGTAGCCCTTGTCCGCAAGGAATGTCTTGGCCGCTTCGTCGATCTCTACCGTCAGGTTCATCGCATTCAGGCGCTTGAGCAGCCTGCTCATCTGGATGTCGATGATCTTGAAGATATCCTGCTTGGTGAGCGACCGGAAGACGATCATGTCGTCCACGCGATTCAGGAACTCCGGATTGAACAGCCGCTTGACCGAATCCTCGATCTTCGACTTCATCTCCTTGTACCTGTCGGCTTCCTCGCCAACGGCAAATCCCATGGCGCCGCCGGCCTTGATATCGCGTACGCCGACGTTCGACGTCATCACGATGATCGTATTCTTGAAATCGACGCGGCGTCCCAGGCTGTCGGTCAGAATACCGTCATCCAGCACCTGGAGCAGAATGTTGAAGACATCGGGATGGGCTTTTTCAATCTCATCGAGCAGGACCACGGAGTACGGCTTGCGGCGCACCTTCTCGGTGAGCTGGCCCCCCTCCTCGTAGCCGACATATCCCGGAGGAGCGCCGACCAGGCGCGACACGGAGAACTTCTCCATGTATTCGGACATGTCGATGCGGACCATCGCATCCTCGGAGTCGAAGAGGTAGCGGGCAAGCGCCTTCACCATCTCCGTCTTGCCCACGCCGGTCGGTCCGAGGAAGATGAACGAACCGATCGGGCGGTTCGGGTCCTTCAGGCCGGCGCGCGCCCTGCGGATGGCCTTGGAGAGCTGCATGATCGCATCGTCCTGGCCGATGATCTCCTGCCTGAGCGTTTCGCTCATCTTGAGGAGCTTCGCCGATTCCTCCTCGGCGATCTTGGTGACCGGGATGCCGGTCATCATGCCGACCACCTCTGCGACCTTGTCCTCCGTCACATCCACCACGCGTTCGCTGGCGGTGAGCTCCCATTCCTCCTTCGCGGTTTCCAGATCGTTCTGGTACTTCTTCTCCAGATCGCGCAGGCGCGCCGCTTCCTCGAAGTTCTGATTCTTCACCACCTGATTCTTCTGCTGCTTCACATCCTCGATTTTCGCTTCGAGATCCAGGATATGCTTTGGAACAACGATGCTGGAGAGATGGACCCGCGAGCCCACCTCGTCGAGCACGTCGAGAGCCTTGTCCGGCAGAAAGCGATCGGTGATGTACCGCTCGGACATCAGAACGCACGCGCGGACGGCTTCGTCGGTATAGCGGACGTTATGATGCTCCTCATACTTGCCCTTGACATTCCGGAGGATCTGGATGGTTTCATCCACCGAGGGGGGATCGACCATGATCTTCTGGAAGCGGCGATCGAGCGCGCCATCCTTTTCGATGTACTGCCGGTACTCATCCAGCGTGGTTGCACCGATGCACTGGATATCACCGCGCGCCAGCGCCGGCTTGAACATGTTGGAGGCATCGAGCGAACCCGACGCGCCGCCGGCGCCGACGATGGTGTGAAGCTCGTCGATGAAGAGGATCACATCCTTCGCCTTCTCCAGTTCGTTCATCACTGCCTTCATACGCTCCTCGAACTGGCCCCGGTACTTGGTGCCGGCCACCAGTGCGGCGAGATCCAGGGTGACGATGCGCTTGTCGTGCAGCACGCGCGAAACCTTGCGCTGCATGATCCTGAGCGCCAGTCCCTCGGCGATGGCCGTCTTGCCAACCCCCGGTTCGCCTATCAGTACGGGATTGTTCTTCTTGCGGCGGGAAAGAATCTGCGCCACCCGCTCGATTTCACGTTCGCGTCCGATGACCGGATCAAGCTTGTCTTCACCTGCGAGCTTGGTGAGATCGCGGCCGAAGTTGTCAAGCACGGGGGTCTTCACGCGCTCCTGGCGTTCTCGCGTGCGCGGGGCCGACGCCCCCGCCGAAGAGCTTCCCTGTCCCGATGGGGAGGATGGCTTGCCGGCATGGATGTTCTCAAGTTCAGTCCGGACCGCGTCATAGGTGATGCCGAACTGGGAAAGGATCTGTGCGGCGATATTATCGTCGTCGCGTAGCAGCGAAAGCAGCAGGTGCTCGGTCCCGATCACATCATTCTTGTAGAGCTTTGCCTCCAGGTAGGTGATCTTAAGGACCTTTTCCGCCTGCTTCGTCAGCGGGATGTTGCCGATGGTGAGCGTACCACCGGTCGCGCGCACCGTATCCTCGATTGCCTTCTTGATTTTAAAGAGATCACCGCCCAGGTTGCGAAGGATCTTAACGGCGATCCCCTCACCCTCACGTATAATCCCTAGCAGCAGATGCTCCGTGCCGATGTAATCGTGGCCGAGTCGCAGAGCTTCCTCCCGACTCAGGCGGATTACATCCTGCACGCGATTGGAAAAATTGCCTTCCATTGATTTGTCCTTCGCTGTCACACCACCCTCCAGGGAGAGCAGCGGAGCATTTGGTGATTGTCAACTTCTACTACTTACCAATGACGGACAAGCACATGTTTACGTCCATCATTGGTCCGCTCCGGTGCATAGTGTGTATGGGTTGCCTCGTATTCGTTCTTTTCTGGTTAACCCCGCGTACCCGCTGAACGTTCAATCAGGGATCGATGGATGCCGGTGCCAACCGGCATCGTGCGGGAGACTGTAATGGCGACGGCGCCTCGTCAGTGATACACAACTATTAGACTCTGGTTTCAACGCGATCTAACACCGCCCCAACTACCATACCATTATATGTTGTGCCATACATGCAGGCGCAGGGTCAATCATTGTACCACGACGAGCGATCGTGTACGGCGGCCGGTATCGAAGTCCACCGCCAGATGGTAGACGCCGCATGTACCTGCGATAATATGCTGCCGAAGTTCGCCGGGCGCAAGTCGTCATACGATTTGCCCGGGCTGATCGTATCGACCGTGCTCGGCGTCGGCGCGCATCAGCCCGGTTGAGGAAGATTTCGCCGTATCCGCCGATTGCCAGCCCCGGTCCCGTTTTCGTGCCCCGGGTCGGCGGAACTGGACGCGCGGATATTTTCACTCCATGAAGAACCGCCGTCAGTGGAACGCGAACGATAGATTCCTGGTGAATTGCCCGAGCGTTTGCCGCTCCAGGCGATGAAGATGGTACCGTCTTCATCGACGGCTGTTGCAGGGTTTTCCTGCAGCGTCCCGGAGGGGGCGTCGTTGACCCCCGGGTATTCTGCTGGCCGGCCGCGCGAACAGCCGGTACATCCGGCAGGAGAAGAGCCGGAAGAACAATGTGCCGCGAGTATCGCATGGCGTACCTCCGGTTCCGGACGTGATGGAAGGCCGCGACACAGGGTCGAAAAGCCGCGGGAGCACTGAAACGCCGCGAAAGAGCGTATGAAAGACGCAGGCAATATAGTGCAATCGGGCTCAAGAATTTCTTTCCGGAGATGGTGAATTGTGCGAGATTCGCTCTTCGGCATTCCGCGTTCTTCGCCCATGCGAAGCCTGAATGCTGCGCCGTGTCCGCTCCATGCAGCATTTGAAACATTGGTTGAAACAGCGTCTTGGCTGAACCCGGCCGCTACCCGTAAGTTTGCGGACTTGGCAGGAACATGATCCAGTATTGAAACACTAGAGGAGCCCGCAGCAATGCTTCAGCTTGACCTTACCGAAACTCATGAGATGATTCGCGATACGGCCCGTGACTTCGCGCAGAACGAGGTTGCTCCCACGGCCATCCAGCGCGACATCGATGGCGAGTTTCCCCATGAAGCCGTCGGCAAGCTCGGCGAACTGGGATTCATGGGGATGATGGTTTCCCCGGAATGGGGGGGTGCCGGACTCGACACCCTGAGCTATGTAATCGCAATTGAAGAGATATCGAAGGTTGATGCTTCGGTAGGCGTCATCATGTCCGTGAATAATTCGCTCGTCTGCTGGGCGCTGGAAACCTATGCTACCGACGATCAGAAGGAACGGTATCTGCGCCCGCTGGCCACCGGTCAGAAGCTGGGTGCCTACTGCCTGTCCGAACCTGAAGCCGGCTCCGACGCCACCCAGCAGCGCACCATCGCCACGAAGCGCGATGATGGATTGTGGGTTCTGAACGGCACCAAGAACTGGATTACCAATGGCACCACGGCCGATATCTATCTTGTATACGCCCAGACTGACAGGGAAAAGGGATATAAGGGAATCAGTTGTTTCATCGTGGAGAAGGGGACGGAAGGCTTCACCCAGGGCGTCAAGGAGGACAAGCTCGGCATCCGCTCCAGCGATACCTGCTCGTTACAATTCCAGGATGTGGTCGTCTCGCCTGAGAACATGCTCGGACCGGAGGGGCGCGGATTCAACATCGCGATGGAGACGCTGAACGGCGGCCGGATCGGCATCGCAGCCCAGGCGCTCGGCATAGCGCAGGGAGCGTTCGATGCGGCGGTGGCATATTCCAAGGACCGCAAGGCATTCGGCAAGCCGATTGCGGATCTTCAGGCAATACAGTTCAAGCTGTCGGACATGGCGACCAACGTCGCCGCCGCGCGCGAGCTGGTGTATCGTGCCGCATCCACCAAGGACAGGCACGAGCGCTATGTGAAGGAGGCTGCCATGGCGAAGCTCTTCGCATCGAAGATAGCCGTGGAGACCGCGCTGGAGGCGATTCAGGTACACGGCGGCTACGGCTACGTACGCGAGTACAAGGTGGAGCGCTATCTGCGCGATGCAAAGATCACCGAGATCTACGAGGGAACGTCGGAAATCCAGCACATCGTGATCGCTCGCGAGCTGCTGCGCGCGCTGTCGTAGCAAACATGCTCCGCCACGCCGCGGACCGCAGAAGCATTCCGACGGGAAGGATGCCGGCAGGCCCCGAGATTTCGGGGCTTCCTGGTTTTGATACCGTTCCAAATCTTGTCACCGGCATTTCGTCCGGTAACGATGATCATCGGCATCATCCTGCCCGATGTTCCGTTCCAGTATCTGGCATCCATAGTCATTGAGCACGTCGCATTTACATCCCGGCCTCCTTCTTCTCGCGCTTCTGGCCTCTCTCTTCTCGGGAGCCACGGCGATGGGACAGCCGATCGGCCCGAGCCAGCCCCTGAAGTTCGAGGCCGACAGTCTGATAACCTATTCGGCCGGGGGAGAGGAGGTGAATGAACTCTGGGGGAATGTGAAGATCGATCAGGGGGTGGTGCACATCGACGCCGATCGTGCCGTTCTGTACGGTCTCTCGAATCGCGCCGTTCTTACCGGAAATGTCCGGGTCACGCAGCCGGGCACCGTTATGACCGCGCCGCGTGCCGAGTATGACGGCAACACCAGAACTTCGACGGCACCGGTGGGCATGACGCTCGAAGAGGAGGGGGCCACGCTCCGCGCGGGCTCGGGTACCTACAACATGTACAGCCGGATCGCGCAGTTCCGGAACGGCGTTGTTCTGAACGATGGAACATCGACGCTTCGTGCGGCTTCGGGCGATTACTATTCCCTGGAACGGCGGGCGGTCTTCATTGGTGGTGTGAGCGTGGAGAGCGATTCCGGCACCATCTCCGCGCGCACGTTGACGTACTGGCGCGACAGCCGCGAATCATTCGCGATCGGCGATGTGGTGCTGATTTCCGAGCAGCAGGGAGTCAATCTGACGGGCGATACCATCCGCAACCGTCCGGCCGATGGCTATACCGTGGCCACGGGGTCGCCGAAGCTGGTGCAGGTGGATACCGTTGCCTCGGGCGATACGGTTCGCACCGATACGACCGTGATAACGGCGGTGAAGCTGGAGGCCTTCCGGGGAGAGCGCGAGGAATATATCGCCACCGACAGCGCACGGCTCCGGCGCGGGGAGCTGGAGGCGATAGCCGGAATAGCGCGATTTCTCATGAGCGACAGCGTTATCACGCTCGGACCGGGGATTGCACGTCCAGTGTCCGATAGTGTCGTCGCAGGACTTCCGCCGGCGGGGGAGGATACGTCGGAAACGGCCGATACCGGCGCCGCACCCGCGGATGACGACAAACTTGCCGGGAACGCATACGTTGCAGGCGGCCTCTATCCGGTGGTCTGGTACGGTCAGTCGCAGCTTACCGGCGATACAATTGCCGTGCATCTGGAGGATAGGAAGCTGCGCACCATCGATGTCCTTGGCAACGCATTCGCCGTAAGCACGGGGGACCGGCCGCAGCGTTACGACCAGCTTGCCGCGACCCGGCTCTTTTTCAACGTACTGCACGATACCATCCGCGATGTTCGCGCGCAGGGGCTGGCGTCGAGCATTTATTTCATGTATGATGCGGGCGTGCCCACGGGGGTGAACCGGGCCTCCGGGGATACCATCAATATCACGTTCGAGGACGGACAGGCATCCCGGATCGGAATCATTGGACGGCGCGCGCGCGCAGAAGGCGAGTACTTCCCCGAACCACTGGTGGCCGGACAGGAATCCATGTACCGTCTGGAGGGTTTCCGGTGGCTGGGGCGCGATGGGAGCATCACACAGCTTGATGGCTCTCTTCCCAGCGCACCGGCGATTCCCGATGTGCGTCCTCCCGAGGAGGGGGGGGCGACAAGTTCAAGTACGCGAAGATCCCGCTGAATCCTCGGAGCCTGTCTCCCCGGTGTTCATTTCATCCCAAATCGTGGAGCGGCAGTATCGGGCTTTTTCTACGATATCATGGTCACGTTGCGCTCGTGGACCGGAATGCCGTCCTGCGGTATGTCATTGCTTCGGTCTGCGTTCTTTTCGGTCTGTTCCTCTCATCCCGTGCCGTGGCGCAGGGACGGGGAGGGGATACGCTGAAGTCGCGGCCCGCCGATACCACGCAGCATCCGGCCTCCCGTTCGGGGGCGGTCAGTCAGGCTGGTGATCTGGATGAAACTCAGCCGGATGCCCGCACGCCGATCGAACGCCTGCGCGAGACCATACGGCGCGACAGCGCCGCGCTGCGTGCATATATGGACAGCCTGGCCAACACTCCGGAGGCGCGCATGCGGCGCAATCTGGCGATGAACCCGAGCGAATGGATGCCCTCGGCCGCCGACCGTGCCCGCCGAGACGAGGATATCAAGCAGTCGCAGAGTTTCGACATGATCCATCAGAACATCCCGCGAGCGGGCGTTTCCATGTCGCTCCAGGCGATCGGCCGCGCGCTTGGGCTGATAGAGGATGTGACCCCGCGCATCGAATACACGTTGCGGCGGACCGACAGCGTCTCGGTGAAGGTCTACGATCTCACCGCCAGGATTGTCCGCGTGATAACCAATGGCGTGCAGAGCCCCGGCGTGTACAGTTTCGACTGGGACATGCTCGACAACGTGGGGCACAGGGTGGTCGCCGGGGATTATATTGCCGAGGTGGTGGTGAATCGCAGGCTGGTGCTCCGCAAGAGGATAGAAGTTCCCTGATGCAGGTTCCCGGAAACCCCGCGGAAATTCCGCCACAGGCTCCATTCTTCACATTGACCGGCGGTGGCTCATGGAAATCATCATCTGGTTTACGATCATCGGCGGCACCGCCTTCATGATCTGGTACGGCTTCAATCTGCTTGTCAGAAAGCCTGGTGTTGCCGGCGCGGAGGATGGAGGAGGCCCGGCAGCGCAGTGCCATCTCTGCCGGCGGTCGTTCCCGGTGGCGCGAATGGTGAGCCGCGACAAGGTCGCCGGCTTCGTCAACTATTTCTGCGGCGACTGTATCGAGTCGTTGTATGATGAGTATGTGGGCCGGTTCCGCAACGGTGAATCGCCGGAGGGACGCCTGCGGAATGTAGTGAGCAGGAACTGAACGGCAATTCCCGGCCGGAGAAAATCGGGCGATCGTGAAATTTTGGGGATGCCACGTACGTTTACCCAGTCGCTATGAAGATAGGCACGGTAGAAATCGATAATGGGCTGCTGCTGGCTCCGATGGAGGATGTCACCGACCCGCCGTTCCGGCGCATCTGTCGGCGTCTCGGCGCCGACCTCGTGTATACGGAATTCATCTCCAGCGAGGGGCTGATCCGGGATGCCCGGCGTTCCAACCAGAAGCTTGCGTTGTATGAAGATGAACGCCCAGTGGCGATCCAGATCTTCGGCGGCAATGAGGAGGTGATGGGGGAGGCGGCCCGTATCGCCGAGGAGGCCCAGCCCGATTTCATCGATATCAACTGCGGCTGCTGGGTAAAGAACGTCGTTGCACGCAGTGCCGGCGCTGCGCTGCTGAAGGATCTTCCCGCGATGGAACGGATCGTCAGGGCGGTTGTGGATGCCGTGAAGCTCCCTGTGACGGTGAAGACGCGGCTGGGATGGGACCGATCCTCCATTCAGATCACGGAGGTGGCGCGCATGCTGCAGGGGATCGGCGTGCAGGCGCTTGCCATACACTGTCGTACACGCGACCAGGGGCATGAAGGGGTGGCGTCCTGGGAATATATCGAGCAGGTGAAGAGGGCCGTGGAGATTCCGGTGATCCTCAACGGCGACGTGAAAACGCCGGAGGATGTGCGCCGTGCCTTCGATACCGGCGCTGATGCCGTGATGGTGGGACGCGCCGCAATCGCCAATCCTTGGATCTTCCGCGACGCCAGGCATTACCTGAACACCGGCGAGGTTCCGTCGCCGCCGACATTCGAGGAGCGTATCGAGACCGCTCTGGAACACCTGCGCCTCTCAATCGAATACAAGGGAGGCAGGTACGGCATCATCGAGTTCCGGAAATACTGGGGAGGCTATCTCCACGCCATGCCGCTGGCGAGCGCCGTGCGCAGGGAACTGGTGGTTATGAACGGTCTGGAGGAGATCGAACAGCGGATCGAGCGGTACTACGATGAGATGGATGCATTCAACCGCCAGCGCGAGGAGTGGGTGAGCCAGCAGCCGGAGGCGACAGTGGCAGCGTAGCCCGCTGCGGATCGCTGCCTGTCGGGTGTTGTAGATCGGCAACGAAACAATGAAGGCCCGGAAAGATGATCTCTCCGGGCCTGTCGTGGATGGCCGGACCATGCACCGGCCGTTTCCCATCCTATCCAGGAATCTTTGAATCGCTTCGGCCTCCCCTAGCTGGCGGCGTTCTCCGTATCAGCCGCCACGGTCTCGTTCTCCTTGATCAGCTCAAGCTCGATGTTGATCTTCACGGCCTCACCCACCAGCACGCCCCCCGTCTCCAGCGCCTGATTCCACTCCACTCCCCAGTCCTTGCGATTGATCTTCGTGTGGGCGCTGAATCCCGCGCTCGTGGTGCCCCAGGGGCTCGTCATGATGCCCGCATACTCCGTATCGAGCACCACCGGATGCGTGATGCCGCGGATGGTCAGATCGCCACGGACGCGAAGATTCTGATCGCCCGCCTTCTCCACACCGGTGCTCCTGAAGGTGATCTTCTGGTGCTCCTCGGCACCGAGGAAATCGTTGGAACGCAGGTGGGCATCGCGCTGCGGCTCGCGCGTGTCAATGCTTGTGGGATCGATGGAGACCTCCACCCTGAGCGTCGTCAGATCGTTCGGATCGAAGTCAACCATACCATCGAAACGGTCGAAGTGGCCACGCACGTTCGAGATCATCATGTGCCTGACCGAAAATTCCACGCGCGAGTGAGTCGGATCAATCTTCCATGCCATGGCTGTAACCTCCTTTTGATGAACTATTGCTGAACTGTCCGGTATCGTGTTCGGTATGTCCGCCGGAACCGCCCTCTCGATCGTTCCCCGAATCTGCCGGTCTTTCCCGGCAATCCGGATACCACATATCCCCGATGCCGATCAGGCTATGTTCCAGTCGGGGGCAAATTTACGTCGAAACATTATTTGTCGCAACAGAAATTATACTGGCAATGATCCTGCGGTGTAATTCTGCTTCGTCATTACTGATTGAAGGATAGAAGAAGGCTGGGCGAAAGGGTAAATTCGGCAGGAAATAGCTGATTCTGCCAGGATGATGGGGCAGGGGAACGATGGATGGCGAGATATGGGAATGATCCGGTCGGCGATGACGGGGCCGGGTCAGACTCCGCGGGCATCCGGCGCCCAGATGAATTTGTGGAGCTGAAGCTGGAAGCGGACATCGAGGCCATCCTCCAGAATCCACTGCACGAGCTCCACCGGCTCGATGGAGCCAAATACCGGAGAGATGAGCACGGAGGCGGTTCTGGCGATGAGATCGTGCGAACGGATGATCTCCCGTGCCCATTCGTAATCCCGGCGCGAGCTGCAGACGAACTTCACCTCATCATTGCGGTTCAGATGCGCCAAGTTCTCCATGCGATTGCGCTTCATCATGCCGGAATCCGGCGTTTTCAGATCCATGATCCTGATAGTGCGCGGATCGCACGTCGAGATATCAATGTGTCCGCCGGTCTCCACCGCCACCGTATAGCCCGCATCGAGAAGCTCCCGCATCAGTTCATGCACTGCCGGCTGCTCCAGAGGCTCGCCGCCGGTGAATTCCACGAATCCGGCCGGATGCCGCCTTACCTCCCCGGTAATCTCCTCGAAGCTCTGCCATTCGCCGCCGGAGCGGTGATCGAGCGCGTAGGGTGTATCGCAGTAGCTGCAGCGGAGTCCGCAGCCATGTAGCCGTACGAAGACGCACGGAAGCCCTGCGCGCGTCCCTTCTCCCTGAATCGAGAAGAAGACTTCGCTGATCTTGAGATGGCGAGGCTGGATGGGCTGGATCATGATAAGTGCGATATGCCCTGCAATGACGGCAGGGGGAGCACATTCGTCTATCACCCATGCGTGATAGTAGCCGAATGTGCTCCCCCCGTCGTTTTCCTGTCATGACTGCTAGAACTGCTCAAGCATTCTGACATCGTTTTCGTAGAAAAGCCTGATATCGTCAAGGCCGATGCTGAGCATCTGCGTCCGCTCGATCCCCATGCCGAAGGCATAACCGCTGTAGATCTCGGGATCGATGCCGCAGTTGCGGAGCACATTCGGATGGACCATTCCACAGCCCAGAATCTCCAGCCAGCCGCTTTCCTTGCAGATACGGCATCCCGTGCCATTGCAGAGGAAGCAGGTGATATCCATTTCCGCGGAAGGCTCCGTGAAGGGGAAGAACGACGGGCGGAACCGGAGCTTGACATCGGCGCCGTAGTAGGCATGGGCGAACTCCAGGAGGGTTCCCTTCAACTGCGCCATCGTCACCCCCCGGTCGATGTAGAGCCCCTCGATCTGGTGGAATTCGGCCAGGTGGCGCACGGAGATGGCCTCCTTGCGGAAGACGCGTCCCGGCATGATCGCACGGATCGGCGGCTTGTGCGACTGCATCACACGGATCTGTACCGGCGATGTGTGCGTGCGGAGCAGCACATCATTGCGTCCCTCCATCTTCACGAAGAAGGTATCCTGCATGTCCCGCGCGGGATGATCGGGGGGGAAGTTCAGCGCGGTGAAATTATGATAATCGTCCTCGACGGCCGGCCCGGTGGCGATCGCGAATCCCATGCGGACGAAGATCTCCTCCATGCGGGCCTTCGCCTGCATGATAGGGTGTTCATGGCCATGATGCAGCCTGCGGCCGGGAAGCGTTACATCGGCGCGTGGCTGGACCTGAATGGATGGGACGGCACGTCCCTGGGCCTCGTTGAACGCTGTCTCGGCGAGTGTGCGGAGCTCGTTCAGCGCCTGTCCCGCCTCCCGCTTCTGCTCCTTCGGCACCTCCCGGAGCCGGTCGAACAACTGTGCGATGGTTCCCTTACGGACCAGATGCTTCAGGCGGAAAGCCTCGGCCGAACCATTCGTTCCCAGGTTGGCGGCTTCATGTTCTATCTGCGAGCGCAGTTCGGCGATTTCGTTCAGCATGGATATCGGATGTCCTTGTAGAATCCCGCGGGAGCGGCGAGTCGCCGGCAGAAGGAGCGTGACGTTCTCCTTCACTACCGGCCGACCGGAAACCGGCGCATCGACGGCATACAGTCCTTTCGCCGCGGATGACTGACCGGAGCTCGATCGGTACGGAACATCTCGTTGCCGTACCGATCCCGGACGTCATGTAAAATACAAATCCCCTTCTCGCACACGAAAAGGGGATCGGCTGGAAAAATTCTATCGAATGACCAGTCAGCTCTTTGCGTGCTCGACGATCATCTTGAACACCTCGGGCTCGTGCACGGCGATCTCGGCCAGCACCTTGCGGTTGATGCCGAGGTTCTTCTTGTTCAGCGCGTCGATCAGGCGGCTGTAGGTGGTGCCGTTCAGGCGCGCGGCAGCATTGATACGCACGATCCACAGGCGACGGTAATTCCGCTTCTTAAGGCGACGGTCGCGGTAGGCATGGGTAAGCCCCTTCTCGACGTGGTTCTTCGCAACCGTCCAGACATTACTCCGCTCGCCCCAGTAACCCTTGGCGAGCTTCAATACACGCCGGCGACGTTCACGCGAGGCGACCTTGTTCTTTGAGCGTGGCATGTTTCTCCTTTACAGATTTTGCATGATTGTTCGTACGCAGGCGAGTATCTGTGCGGTTTCGTACCGTCGCCCGGATGTCACGTTCCGGCGCTTTACCGGAGCGGGAGCATGGGGCACATCGCCGTGCGCGAGTGGTGGTAGATACGATGCTCATATCTACCGATCCGCCTGATTGCGGCGGCAGTGGACGTTCCGGCGATCAGAGCCCGAGCATGTGCTTGATGCGCGGAGCGTCAACATCGGCGACGACATCGGCCTTCCGGAGGTGGCGCAGACGCTTCGACGCCTTCTTCGTGAGGATATGGCTGCGGTTGGCCTTCTCATGCAGCAACTTTCCCGTCGCCGTCACCTTGAAGCGCTTGGCCGCCGCTCTCACGGTCTTCATCTTCGGCATGAACTGTTCCTCAAGTTGGTATCTATGATTGAGTATGAAATGACGCACACGGAACGATTGCAAGGTTCCGGGGACCGGATTCACCCGGCCGGGCCGGCGTTCACTCCGGCGTGTGTCCGTTCCGGTCAGGTTTTCTTCTTCTTGGCATCCGGCGCCAGGATGATCGACATGTTCCTGCCATCCATGCGGATAGCCTGGTCCACCTTCGCATCATCAGCGAGAATCTGGATGATATTCTCCAGCAGCTCGCGCCCCACTTCCTGGTGTGTGATCTCACGCCCCTTGAATACGACGGTGAATTTCACCTTGTGTCCTTCATCCAGGAACTCGCGCGCATGGCGCGTCTTGAAGTCCACGTCGTGCGTATCGGTTCGCGGATGGAGGCGCACCTCCTTCAACTGCTGCTGATGCTGGTTCTTCCGCTGGGACTTGTCACGTTTCTGCTGTTCATATTTGAACTTGCCGAAATCGATGATCTTACAGACCGGCGGATTGGCCTGCGGCGCAATCTCGACGAGATCGAGTTCACGATCCATCGCAAGCTGCAGGGCCTCGCGCGATGACATGACCCCGAGCTGCTCACCCTGTTCATCGACGACACGTATGCGCGGAGCCCGAATCTCCCGGTTGACGCGCGGTCCCTGCTGGCGTGCCCCCTGTGATTGATGCCTGAGTATGGTACTTCTCCTTAATGTGCGATTTGATCAACGTGCGTAATCCACTGCACGTTAGCCAGTAAAATTAACATTCCTGCTATCGGATCGCAAAAGACTTTGCGTGGGTTTCCCATGAGGATAGTAAAAATGTCGGTAATTTTTCTCCTCGTGACGTTGCATCAACGATGATACCAGAGGATGAAACCGGAACCGACGAACGAAATCTTTCTCCGTGCCCCCGCGAAAATCAATCTCGGTCTGGAAGTGCTTCGCCGGCGTCCCGATGGGTATCACGATATCAATACGGTGTTCGCCGCCGTTGATGTGTTCGATGATATCCTCCTTCGCCCGCGGCATGATGGCCGCATTACCTGCATGGTGGAAGGGAGCCCCGATCTGGAGGCAGGCGAGGGAAATCTGTGCGTACGCGCCGCTCTCGCTCTCCGGCGTGCCGTCGGGGACGAGACGCTGGGGCTCGATATTCTCCTTATCAAGCGCATCCCGATGGGGGCCGGACTGGGAGGGGGCAGCTCGGATGCCGCGGCAGTGCTGCGCGGGGCCATCGAGTTCTGGGGGCTTGCGCCGGATGGAGACCTGCCGGACCGTATCGCAGCCGGGCTAGGCAGCGATGTCCCGTTCTTTCTTTACGGAGGAATGGCGCATGCAACGTCGCGTGGCGAACTTCTCACGCCTGTCGATCTGATGCTTCCATACGTCGTGGTGCTGGTAAATCCCGGCATCCATGTGCCGACGCCGTGGGCCTACCACGCCGTCGGATGCACCGGGGAACGCGCCGCCGGCGATCTGATCGCGGCGCTGCGTCGCAGCAGCATCGATCCGGCAGCCCTCCGGTCAGGGATCACGAACGATTTCGAGGAAGGGGTGTTCCCGCATCACCCGCTGCTGCCGGAACTGAAGGAGCGGCTGTACGATGCGGGGGCCCTGCTTGCGCTCATGTCCGGCAGCGGCTCCACCATGTACGGGCTGTTCGCCGATCATCATGCCGCGGCCGGCGCGGCGGGACGGTTCCGGGAACACTGGACGGCGGTGGCGCGCTTTCTCCCGCCGGGCGATGCGCTAGTCTTCGGAGGAGCCGGCTCTGGACGATAGAAGTATGCCATCCCTGCTGCCGGAGTCGGATGGCAATGGCCGCGCCGGAACGATGGTATGCGTCTGGACGCGTGTGACGACCGGAATCGGCGCGAGTCGTATCGGAACGCGCACGATCATGTCGGGATCAACCGTCCCCACGCTCACCGGATAGGGAAGTCTGGCCCTGGCCGGAATTGCTATGCGGGTATGCAGCGAGCTGTCATACCACCGTCCACGGCGAACAGCTTCCACTCGACTGTTGACGAGGGCACGGTCGATATCATATATTGACTGCAGACCGGGAAGCGAGCTGTCTGCAAAGACCAGCACCCGGGCCGGCGAGCCACCATGAACGTATACGATGGTTCCACTGCGTACGGAGCTGAACAGCTTGCTGCCGGTTTCGTTGCTGATGCGAATGCAGCCATGTGATGACGAGCGCTTGCCGAGATGTCTGTAGTAGGATCGGCTGTCCAGACCATGAAGACCGATGCCTCCATCGAACTGCATCCAGTAATTGAGATAGACCTGGAACTGCTGCGAGAGCGTGCGTTTTGCCTTGCCGCCGATGGTGAAGATGCCCTGGCGCGTGGCGATGCCATCCTTGATACGCGGATTGCCCGTGGAGCATGGATAGCGCTCGACCCGACCGCTCCGGAAGTGCTGGTAGATCATCTGCTGATCGAGCCGTATTTCCAGATAGGTGGTGTCGAGCAGGTACAGCGTGTCCCGGAGCCTGGCGAACGATGGCTCGTAGCGATCGACCGCCGGACGCGCACTGTCGGAATTTCGGGCCTTCACCATCATCGGCGTGCACAGGAGCAGGCTTAGAGAGATGGCCGGCAGAACAAACGTACAGAGCTTCATGGCCGTAGACTGATAATCTGACGTGAATGTACGAACAATCGTCGTGCACAAATCGCGTCGTTTTGATCTTGGCATGGTTGGAACGCTTCTTGATGATGACATGGTCGTACACTAAAATCATATGACTATATATGGTCAGGTGTAACATCCCGGAGGGAACGAGGGTAGATAGTAACGGGGAGGATGACGGCAGGTGTGAGAGGGCTGACAGGGATAAAATGTCACGGATCGTGACGATGCGTCACGATCAGGCGTCACATAGGTACAGGAAGAGAAGAAGGGGGGGCTGCCGGTGCACGCGGAATACTTCTTAAGAAGATTTTAGGTGCGAAGCGTAGATAGGAGGATGAAGAGGTTGAAAAATGATCGGATTCACTGGGTTCCCTTTGAAGTTGTAATCAACTGTGGGGAATTCAACTTTTGTCCGGGGAAGACGTTAAAACAATTAAAGGTTGTTAATGCTGTGGCCGGGCAAGGAATCCAAACGCATGGAATGTGATGGGGGAAGCGAAGAAAATGGCTGATGAGTGCGTTGGCATGCGTTTGGAGTTGAAACTGAGTTAAAAGTTGTTAACCTTTGGACTGATTGCGTGTGTAAGGAAACGGTTAGGTTTAAGTAGATGTGTGAGGACTGCCATGAACTACACGTATAAGTATCCGAGCAAGATCCAGAGCATCAACGGACGGCGCTTTGGACATATCAACATCTCGGAAGAGCATCTGGCGCAGACGCATAACGAATTGTTGAGCCGTCTGGATGTGCCGGAAAAGACGATTGCGGTGCAGGTTGAGGTAAATGCTCCGAAGGAGAAGGTGTGGGAACTGAGTGCCGGGTCGGTAACGAAGTTCTTCTCGCATCATCCGATCTTCGCGGGTCTTACCAACCTCAATTCCCTCAGGTCCGAGGAAGGTGGACGTTTCGTGGTACATCGTGCCATCAACGGCTGCATCTTCGATCGTATCGGCGAGGTGCTGGTCAATATGACCGACTCGCAGTTTACCGTCAGCGATGTCGAAATTGCCGACCCGAGCGTCAGCGGATTCTTCCCGTCGCTCTATACGGTCAAGCTGGAGGAACACCCCGATGATCCGGATCGGACCATTGTGCTGCTGACCTACACGATGCTTGGCGTCGCACATCCGTGGGCACTTGGTGTGCTGGCGTATCAGGCGAACGGCATTAAGTATCACGCGGAGCGTGAGAACAGTGAAGAGACCGGTACGGAGGGGAACCTTTGAGCGGTCCCGATGGCAAATGACGAGATAGATATCACATAGTTACATCATAGACCCGAAGAGCCCGCAGCATGCCGCGGGCTCTTTTTTGTTCGTCCGGCCGGGGATGCAAGGACCTCCGGGAATATGCCGGACGTATCCGGCTTTCTTCTTCCCTGCATAACTTTGCATGATGCAGCGGAAAGAAACGTCTGCCCATCAAGGACTCATTCTCTCGACCAATACTACTATTTCGAGTAATCATGGGACTTTTCGGAACTACGTCGAATGCAGGAACGATCACCGAAGTGCGGATCAGAGAAGCGCTTTCACGGATAGAGGACCCCGATCTGCATCGTGATATCGTGTCGCTGGGGTTCGTGAAGGATATCACCATCGACGGTTCCAAGGTTGCCGTCAGGATACAGCTCACGACGCCGGCCTGTCCCGTGAAGGATCAGATGAAGGAGGCGGCCGAACGCCTGATTCGCGAGTTGGGAGCCACGGATGTGCAGGTGAACATGACCGCCCAGGTACCTGAAAACAGCGGGCGGAAGCGCAATCAGTTGATGCCGGGCGTGCGGAACACGATCGCGGTTGCGTCGGGGAAGGGGGGCGTCGGGAAATCAACGGTGGCGGTGAACCTGGCCGTGGCGCTCGCCCTTGAGGGGAGCCGCGTCGGACTGATCGATGCAGATATCTATGGTCCTTCGGCTCCGCTTATGTTCGGCCTCTCCGACCAGCGCCCGATGATGTTCGAGAATACCGAAGGACAGCGGCGCCTGGTGCCGCTGGTGGCTCATGGCGTCAAGGTCATGTCCATCGGGTTCCTGGTCGATCCCGACCAGGCGGTGATCTGGCGCGGCCCAATGGCTTCCGGCGCGCTCCGTCAGTTCATGTCGGATGTGGAGTGGGAGGAACTGGACTATCTGATCTTCGACATGCCGCCGGGCACCGGCGACATCCAGCTTACGCTGGCGCAGACCATCCCGCTTACGGGATCCGTTATCGTCACCACGCCGCAGGATATCGCCCTGGCCGATGCGCGCAAGGGGCTGAAGATGTTCGAGCGGCTGCAGGTGCCGGTGCTGGGGATCATCGAGAACATGAGCTACTTTGTGGCGCCGGATACCGGAGCCCGCTACGACATTTTCTCGCATGGCGGAGGCGCCAGGGCGGCCGCCGAGATGGGCGTTCCTCTGCTCGGAGAGATCCCGCTGGTGATGGAGATGCGCATCGGCGGCGATGAAGGGGTGCCCCTGGTGATCCGCAATCCCGATGCCGAGCCCGCCGCCAATATCCGTACGATAGCGCGTAATCTGGCCGCGCAGATCTCCGTTGCCAATCTGGCCGGTGCCAGTCAGCCGGTGCAGATCATTCTTGGAAGCGATACATAGTTTTTCAGCAGGGAGTGCGCACTATGAGTGCACCGGAAAATGGTGTGGGTGAAGGTACGATCGGAGCCCGCATCGAGGCCGCCATCGAATCGATTCGTCCCTATCTCCAGAAGGATGGAGGCGATATCGAGTTCGTCCGCTTTGAACAGGCGACGCGGACGTGCGAGATCAGGATGATCGGCTCCTGCGAACATTGCGCGCTTGCTCCGCTCACGCTTCGGGCGGGGGTGGAGCAGGCGCTTATCTACAAGGTTCCGGAGATCAGAAGAGTGGAGAGAGTGCGTTAAATGATGTGGCGCCGCCGGCGCAATGGGCGTTCATCTGCCCGGCGGAGCGCATATCCAGCGCCAGTGATGCTCCACCGATTTCGTGATACCGATGCGCGGCGTCACCAGCAGCCGTTCATCGGGAACGGCTGTTCCCCCCTCGATGCTGATACGGTGGTCCGTCGCCAGATCGGCGCCGTTCAGTTCCGGGCCGATGCCGAGCGCTATCGCCAGTTTTCCGGGGCCGTCGGCCAGACCGGCGGTAGAGTTCCCCGGCCGTTCTCTTCGCTGCCGCATCACCTCAATTCCCTCCAGTGGCTCGATTCCCCGCACCAGCACTGCCTCCCCCGATCCTTCCGGTCCTGTGACGACATTGAAGCAGTAGTACATGCCGTAGATGAAGTACACATAGACATGCCCTCCGGCCATGAACATTGCGCGGTTGCGATCCGTCGGGCCGTTCCGCGAGTGGCTGGCCTGATCACCCTCCCCCAGATATGCCTCCGTTTCCACGATAATGCCGCTGGTCCGGCTTCCGCCGACGATAGTGACCAGCACCTGGCCGAGCAGTTCGCGCGCCACAGTGCGGGCGTCGCGGCGGTAGAAGTGATGGTGCAGCCGGTTCATGAATCGAGCGGAAATGGATACGAGTCCGCGAACACTACCACATCGGCGCATCCGTTTATCGTTCGACAACCGAACGGAACCAGCGTGCCATTTCCTTGCACACTCTGCGACGAGGGTTTAGTTTTGTTGTCTTGCATTGTGGAGTGCTCCATCATGCTGCCTGTCCTCTGTGTCCACATGTTCACGTATGAATCATATTAGGAATTTCTGCATCATCGCGCACATAGATCACGGCAAGTCAACGCTGGCCGACAGGTTGCTTGAGCGTACCGGGCGTATCACAGCGCGCGAGATGGTCAACAATCAGATCCTGGACGATAATCCTCTTGAGCAGGAGCGCGGCATCACAATCAAGCTGCACGCCATCCAGATGGAGTACAGGCGTCCGGCCGGATCGGGCGATGGCAGTCAGTACGTCCTGAATCTGATCGACACGCCGGGGCATGTGGACTTCAGCTACGAAGTCTCGCGTTCGCTGGCCGCCTGCGAGGGGGCGCTCCTCGTCGTCGATGCCACGCAGGGGGTGGAGGCGCAGACCATTGCGAATCTCTACCTGGCGATCGAAGCGGGGCTGGAGATCATCCCGGTCATCAACAAGATCGACCTTCCCTCGGCTGCCACGACCCTTCCGGGGGTCAGGCAGCAGGTGCTGGATCTGCTGGGCTGCAGGGAGGAGGAGATCATCCTGGCATCTGCGAAGGCCGGCATCGGCATTGACGAGATCCTGGAAGCGATCGTCCTGCGCATTCCGCCGCCGAGCGGCAATCCCGAGGCTCCGCTGCGTGCCCTCATCTTCGATTCCCTCTTCGACAGCTATCGCGGCGCCATCACCTATGTGCGCGTAGTGGACGGCGAGCTGAGCGAAGGGCAGAAGATCAAATTCATGCACAGCGGTCGCGAGTTCATGGTCGAGGAGGCGGGGGTGCTATACATGTCGCGGGTGCGGACACGCTCCATCCCCTGCGGCTCGGTCGGCTACTTCACCGCCGCCATCAAGGATGTGAAGGATACCAAGGTCGGTGATACGGTCACCACGGCAAGGGGGGGTGCGGAGGCGCCGATCCCCGGATTCCGCGAGGTGAAGCCGATGGTCTTCGCCGGTATCTATCCTGCCGATTCGGAGGACTACGAGTCGCTGCGCGATGCGCTCGGCAAGCTTTCGCTGAATGATTCGGCAATTCTCTTTGAACCGGAAACCTCTACCGCTCTCGGTTTCGGTTTCCGCTGCGGCTTCCTCGGCATGCTCCATATGGAGATCGTGCAGGAACGCCTGGAGCGCGAGTTCGACCAGACGCTTGTCACCACGATTCCCAATGTGGAATATGTAGTCACGAAGACCAACGGCGAGCAGGTCATCATCGACAATCCCGCCGATCTCCCTCCCGTGGGGCAGATCGCGGTGATCGAGGAGCCGTACATCAAGGCGCAGATCATCTGTCCGTCGGAATATATCGGCGCAATCACCAAGCTCTGCATCGATCGCCGCGGCATCTACAAGAACACGAACTATATCTCCTCCACCCGTGTCGATATCACCTTTGAAATTCCTCTTGCCGAGGTGATCTTCGACTTCTATGACAAATTGAAGTCCGTATCGCGCGGCTATGCCTCGCTCGACTACGAAGTGATCGGCCTGCGCGAGGGGGATTTGGTGAAGATCGACATCCTGCTCAACGGCGATCCGGTGGATGCGCTTTCGATGATCATCCATCGCTCGAAATCCTATACATATGGCCGCAAGCTTTGCACGAAGCTGCGGGAGCTGATTCCGCGCCAGATGTTCGAGATAGCGGTGCAGGCTGCCATCGGCGCCAAGATCATCGCACGCGACACCATCAAGGCGCTCCGCAAGGATGTGATCGCCAAGTGCTATGGCGGCGATATCTCGCGCAAGCGGAAGCTGCTCGAAAAACAGCGCGAGGGCAAGAGGCGCATGAAGCAGGTCGGGGCGGTGGAAATCCCGCAGGAGGCATTTCTGGCGGTGCTTTCGATGGAGGACTAGGGGAAGATTTTTTTCTTGCCCGCATGACTCCGTCGGGAGCAACTTCGTCCATACCCTGTCGTCAACGGAGGCACGCATGTCCAGAGATCAGGCGGCCACGCGGCGCGTTCGGCCCGAGCGTACCGGTGGGCGCTTCAGGAAGATCATGAAGCGGATGCTGCTGGGCATTGGCGGATTGCTGATGCTGGCGCTGCTGCTGGGGAACATCCTTTTCTCGTCTGTCGCCGTTGCCTCCGGGGCTATGGAGAACACCATCATGGCCGGTGATCATGTCCTGGTCGATCATGATCGAGCGATCAGGCGGGGGGAGCTGATGGTTTTCCTGTTCCCTGGCGCCTGTGATGAAGTCCGGCCGGCCGAACCGCAGTACTTTCTCAAGCGGTGCGCGGCGCTTCCCGGCGATCTCATGGAGATACGGGACAGCCGGGTGTTTGTCAATGGCGGGGAACGCGCGACTCCTCCCGCCGCGATCTCCAGCGGGCATTCTCCACGCCCTGACGATGGGCTGCGGACATTTCCGGAGGCGCTGGGGTATACGCGCGACAACTGGGGACCGATGCGGGTGCCGAAGAAGGGTGATATTCTGGCGCTGAACGATTCGAGCTTCTACACGTGGCGGATGTTCATCCGTCGGGAGGGACATCAGGTGGAGCGGAGCGGTGAAAGCATCCTGATCGACGGGCGGGCGGCGACGGAGTATGTGGTGGAGCGGGATTACTGCTTCGGGATGGGAGACAATCGGGACAATTCGCTGGACAGCCGCTACTGCGGGTTCGTTCCCGTGGACGATATCGTCGGCAGGGTCCGGCTGGTCTACTGGTCGTCCGATCCGCGTGCAAACGGAGCGGTTCGCTGGGAGCGCATATTCAAGACAGTGGAGTAGACGCATAGCATGAAAGCAGAAGAACGGAAGAAGATACTCTCCGGCAAGGGCGCATCTGCCGGTCGGTCCCGGAGCGGGCGCACGGCGGCTGCCGATGGCAGGGGAGGCTCCGCGAAGGACCGCTCCGAGCCGAAGATGACGTTCCAGGAATCGGTCCTGTCGTGGGTGAAAACCATCCTCAGTTCGCTGTTGATCGTGATGGTGGTGAACGGGCTGCTGATCGCATCGTTTGTGGTGCCGACCGGCTCGATGGAGAACGAAGTGATGGCGGGGGACTTTCTCTTCGTCAACAAGTTCATCTACGGCGGCTCCTCTCCGCAGACCATTCCATTTCTCGATACGCCGCTTCCGTACTTTCGCCTTCCCGGCCTGCGCGATCCCGAGAAGGGGGATGTGATCGTTTTCATCTTTCCCGGCTATCGCGAGCAGGTCAAGGCCGACGAGTTTCAGTACTTCCTGAAGCGATGCGTGGCCACGGCCGGTGATACGCTGCAGGTGCGGGACAAGGATGTCTACATCAACGGCGTCAAGCAGCCCGTTCCCCCCAATGCCATATTCAGCCAGAGTCCGCCGAGCCCTGACGATGGGCTGCGGACATTTCCGGAGGCGCTGGGGTATACGCGCGACAACTGGGGACCGATGCGGGTGCCGAAGAAGGGTGATATTCTGGCGCTGAACGATTCGAGCTTCTACACGTGGCGGATGTTCATCCGTCGGGAGGGACATCAGGTGGAGCGGAGCGGTGAAAGCATCCTGATCGACGGGCGGGCGGCGACGGAGTATGTGGTGGAGCGGGATTACTGCTTCGGGATGGGAGACAATCGGGACAATTCGCTGGACAG
>Ga0206101_1000024_pt1 | contig 86462 bp, 67 predicted proteins | sample 1B0metagenome_FD_148613 | JGI IMG/M metagenome (GOLD analysis project Ga0206101, IMG submission 148613) | Enriched microbial communities from leaf-cutter ant dump, University of Wisconsin, Madison, United States - 1B0 | ecosystem: Environmental > Terrestrial > Nest > Insects nest > Nest dump... | reverse complement strand
GGTCGCCAACGGGACGGTGACGACGTCGAAGCTTGCGGACAGCGCGGTGAGCGGTCTGAAGCTTCTGACGTATGCGGTGACGAACCGTCATCTTGCGGCGGGTGCGGTGACGCCGGACAAGATCAGCGGCAGCGGTGCTACCGATGGGCAGGTTCTCATGTACAGCTCCGGCACCAATACGGTTGGCTGGGCGAATCCCGCCGCCGGCCTTGCCTACAGGCGCGTTGGCATCTCGAACATCAACTCACCGTATTCGATCCCGTCGGGGACGACGGACATTGTTGGTGTGGATGTGACAGCCGGCCCGGTAACCGTCACGCTCCCGCCCGCCAACTCGGTTCCGAGCGGCAAGATCATCGTCGTGAAGAACGAGCTCGGAAATGCGGCGACCAACAACATCACGATCCAGCGTAGCGGTACGGATCTGATCAACGCCAGTTCGACCTCGGTGGTCATCAACACTGGTAACGGTACCAACGGCTTCAGCTTCTACAGCGACGGCGTTTCGCGCTGGCACCAGTTCTAACAGACCGGCGCTTCGCCGACGGTTGCAACAAACGCAATGGGGACGTCCTGCAAGGGGCGTCCCCATCGTTTTTTCGAGGGACCGGAATCATTTATATCGCATGGAAATGAAGCGCTGGTCCGTGGCCGGTTGTCAGTCGTCCGCCGCAGGCCGTTTCCGTGCATGGGATCGGCGCATGTCATCCTGCATCTTCCGGCGCTTCGTCACGGCCATCATGGTGTGCATGGCGAGGTTCCCGGGAAGAGCGCAATCGTGCACGAATAGTTGGGGTCGGTGTTCCGATAGAAATATACATCGAAGCAGCAGCCCGGAGAAGGGCCGAGCGTTACGCCGGGAGTCCATGCGTTCGCCGGAGCCGAATATGCAGGTATCACCGGACCGCATGGAGAACCGGCCGGAGCGATGGGGCCTGGAAAGAGGAGCGGTCCGGAGTTTCCCGCCTGCGTGATGACGCCGAGAATCGATGTCCCGGTGGGGATGGGGGGCATGATGGTGCTGCATGGAGGCACCGTGTAGGTCAGTGTGATGCCGGTCGTGGTCCGGAGATTGAGATCGGCGGTGCATGATGTGTAGTTGATGATACGGGCGTTCGCGCATGGGGGATTCCACGGCAGCGGCTGGCTGGTCTTGACGGCGCCGAGGCTTGCAAGGATGGCGGCGGCCGTGCAGATCAGGGTGAGGATGGGTTGCTTCATGATAGCGGACTCCATATGAACGTGAACATGATGAATGCGGAACCGCGGGGCGGATACCGACCATTCATGCGGTTCCTTCCAGGAAGGAGGGTTCATGCCGGGCGAAGTGGACATCGGCGATGGCCTTCATTCAATCGGAAGTGAATGCGCCGGGGCTCCGGCGGTGATGATGCAGTGGTGGAGCGGGCTGCCCGGACGGTGCTCGATGCCCGTGGAGTTGAGGAGATGGGGCCGGAAGATCAGCCGGAATGCGGCTCCGGCCGATCAGGTATGCTTGAAACGTGCGGGGATGTTCATGGTTCCCGCGAGTCCGGTCGGTTCTTCGGCAGGGTCAGCCGTACATCACTTTCGTTCACTTCTATGTCGTAGGTCCGGATCGGCTCCTCCGCCGGTCCCGCCTTTACCTTCCCCGTGCACACGTCGAACTGCGATCCATGCCACGGGCACTGGACGGTGCCGCAGATCATGACGCCGCCGGCAAGTGAGCCGCCGCGATGCGTGCAGCGGTCGTCGAAGGCGACGTACTTTTCCCCGGTCCTGCCCAGGACAATCCTGCGGTCGCCGGCATGCAGCAGCTTCATCTGATCTACCTCCAGCTCATCCTCCTGCGCCACGGCCACCGGCTCCCCCGGCTTCGCCGTGACATTTTCCTCCTTCCACTTCCCGGCACGCGCGTATCGCGGATCGACGCCGATCAGATTGCGGTTCACCAGCGTGCCCCCCATCCAGCCGCCGACCGCCAGGAGGCCTGCTCCGACAGCTTCGAGCACCAGAACGAACAGCGTCGGGGGAAGATCGCTCGCCGGCCGGATCGCCAGCGCGATGCCGAAGAGGATGACGGCGGTGAGATTGAAGAGCCCATGCTTCGTCCCCCGCTTCTTTGCCGAGCTGTCCGGCGGAACCGTATGGAAGTAATCGATAACTCCCGGCACCGCGGCCACGACCGCCGCGATGATACCGACGATTGTGAGATACATCCCGGTGGTCCACCAGCTCTCCCGGCCGAACACGGCGCCGGCGAAATCGAAGAAGAGCGCGCCGTACAGAAAGGCAAATGGAAACGGGATCAATGCGGGGTGAAGCGGATGTCCCTTGAAACTTGCCGTGCTACGCATGATGCCTCCGGTCTGGGTTCGGCCACGGAGGATTCCATGACCTGCATGCGGTTGCGTGCACAAGAATGGCGCCAAGATCGGCCGGAGGGAGGAGCTCCCACACTTCCGCAGCATCGCACCGGCGGGGGGCCGCGCGTACTTCCGCTCTACCACTCCAGCATGATCGGCTTGTGGTCCGGGTACTTCAGGTTTTCGAACGTGACCGTGAAATCGTCATCGTCATCGATAAAATCCTGTGGTTTGTACTGCACGAATTTGTTGGGCTTGGACTTCTTCTTGGTCCGAGTATAGTTGTTGACAGGCTTCCGCTTCTTCGTATCGACTTTCTTTGTCTCCTCCACCACGGTGATCACCGGATTGAATCCCGGCTCGGCATATGCCCAGTCGAGTGTGGTATCGTATTTCCGCGTGTTCTTGTTCCTGTGTGTACCCACTCCCGGATCGACCATATGGAACGTGGATATCTTCGAACCTTGAATGTGGTGCCGGAATGAATTGATCTTTCTCTGATCCCGGATGTTGACATTCAGATCGCCGAAGATCATCCGCGGGGCATGTTGGAGGGGAAGTCTATTATTTCTGATAAGTTTTCTGACGCGGTCATGCGCGAATCGCATCTGCTCCGTCTGCGGTTTCGTGGTCGATGTGACCGATGGGGCATGCATTGCAAGAAAACACTCATTGCCGAGGCAGATGAGAAGTGCGGGCCTGCTGCTATGGTTGCCGTCGATGAGATAGCAGGAGCACTGGATGTTGTTCCTGCGCATAACGATGTAGCGGAGGGTGGTCGTCCTGGTGTAGTCCCCATACGTCGAGTCCACCATCTCTATAGAGTAGCTGGTCGGGATGCAGTTGTTCCCGACCATGTTGTCCTGCAGGTCCCCGACCCCTTCGCAGAGGATGATGATGTCCGGATTATGATTGCTCCCGAGCGCTTCGAGGTCGTCTCGAAGATCGTCGGTGACTTCGGAGAGGATATCTCCCCCTGCGCGCTGGATGTTCCAGAATATGATCTTCGGCATTGTGCGATCCGGATATGAATGGATGGTCTTTCACGGTGGGATGTTACGCCGTCGCCATGCAGGGGCACTACTCAAGTTCTACTCATGTGCCCGCTGGTGCGATTGTAGTACGGGCCTCCGACGAAGTGATGTACGAGATGCGGATGGTGATCGAACCGGCGAAGCAGTGCTAGCCGGTAGGAGCCCTGGATGCGGTGGGTTCCGGCCCCGGGTGCTGGTGCTGCGAAGCATTTTTGATGCTTACCTGTCATGAGTAATTTCTTCGATGGTGGATGATCGGGTTGAGATAACTGATGGCAGTTCTGCTCTCCAATTTCCGGGAAATATCATTTGAACCGGAGGAACTCCGTGCGATCGTAGTAATAAGTGAATGGAAAGATCGCTGCCGGGGAGATGTAGTGGCAATTTTATAAGAAGGAAATGAGCATGCCTTCCAAATCCTGTCAATAAGCCAGCACGCCCGACTGGACTCGAACCAGTGACCCACAGCTTAGAAGGCTGTTGCTCTATCCAACTGAGCTACGGGCGCGTATCATGAGCGGCAAAGATACGGGGTGGGGATGAAGGGGGCAAGTTGTGGTTACACGGGGGAAACGGCGCCGGCTTCGCGTTCGGGGATGATGCCCAGCGACTCCAGCCCGTTTCCGAGCGCCAGATACGCCGCGGCGAGGAGGCGCAGCCGGGCGGCACGGAGGGGAGGAGGCTCGGGGATGATCCTGCATTCCCGGAAGAATTCATCGAATGTGCGGGCGATGCCGGCCAGATGGTCGGTGAGGAGCTTCGGCTCCAGCTCGCGGGCGGCGCGGGCGATAAGCTCCGGCAGGAGGAGGAGCTGCCGGATAAGCGCAAGCTCCAGCGGGTGCAGGAGAAGCGATAGATCGGCGTCGCCGTCGGTGGCAATCCCTTCCATCGCCGCATGTCGCAGCACTCCGGCGGCGCGCGCGCGTGCGTGGAGCAGATGAATGAACGGGTTCCTTTCGGTGCGATCGCGCATTAACGCGGCGTCGATCGCCAGTGGCTCGGTGCGCTCGCGGGTGAGGAGGAGGAAGCGCAGCATTTCGCGCGGAATTATACGCGCCGCTTCCGCCGGCGTGAATTCCCCGGCATTCCGTGCCGCGGCTTCGTCCGGGGAGCCGCCGACGTACATCGATGCGGGCTGTACCGGAAGCAGCGTGATATGTGATAAATCCGTGTGGCGCTTGCGAAGCCCGTCGGCGATATCCGTGCCCGACGCCGCGCGATCGGCGTTCACCACGATGATGATTTCGTCCGGTTCATCCGTACCTGTTGCATCGCCGGAATGTTCCGTGCGGACGGAAACGTGATTTCCCGTCCATCGCAGCAGGCCCGCAATGGCGGCGCCGCATGCGATGGGGCGTTCCGTTGCCGGTAGTGCCGTATCCGCGGATGCGGGAACAATTACCACGATATTCCGGGATTCTCCACCGCTCGTCTGTCCGAAATATTCCCCCTGCCGCAGTGCATCACGCAGTTGTTCATGAAGGAATCCCGGCGTGCAACGGAAATTGATGAAGCCTCCACCGGCGATCCATACTTCCGCCAGGGCGGGGTCCAATGCAAGCCCGTCCACAATATCCTGCGCGATTTCAGCGGGCAATTTTCCGAAATGCCGTGCGAGCGGGAATGCAACGCCGGTGGAGAGGTCGCCTCGTACCGGGTCGCGCGGCAGATCGAGCACGATCTCCGCCCCCTCCGGCGCGCCGAGCGAGCGGAGCGAAGCATGGAGAAGCGGGAGAAGGAGGGATTTCATTGGGAGGGAAGTCAAAGGTCAAAAGGCAAAAGGCAAAAAAAAAGCATGGCGTCTCCTTTTCCTTTGCGTTCTCTGTGCCTTTGCATGATGATTTTTCGGGTGAGGGAAGTCAAGGGTCAAAAGGCAAAAGGCAAAAGGCAAAAATTGGGGAGGTGGCCGTTTATGGGTAATAGTGGTCGGTGGCAGAGAATGCATCGATTCCGACCGGCCGATCAGAATTCATGCTGCTACAGAACAGGAGCTTTTCTGTTCCACTGGCCACTAGCTACCAACCGCAGCCCGGCGATGCTGAACATGCTGCCGATAATCGACGCCGCTCGCCGTCGCTCACTCTTCATCCGTAATGCGCTCGATGCCGGCATCGGCCCAGAGACGCTCGATCTTGTAGAATTCCCGTGCCTCGCGGTGAAGGATATGCGCCACCACCTCCACAAAATCCAGAATGATCCACTGCCCTCCCTGCCAGCCCTCCGTGCGGTAGGGCTTGATGCCGTATTCCGCCAGACCATCCAGGACGGCGTCGGCGATGGCCTTCAACTGCGTATCGCTGTCGGCGGTGCAGATGACGAAGAAATCGGTCATGTCCGTGAGCTTCCGGATGTCGAGCATCACGACGTCCTTCGCCTTCTTCGAGAGCATCAGGTCGGCGCAGCGGCGCGCCAGGGTCCTCGGGTGCGTTGGTTTTCTCTTGCTGGTTGCTGCCATTGTATTCCTTCGTCCGGCTGCGCCGGGCTCTGGTGAGTAGTCCGTGGTCAGTTGTCAGTAGCGCAGAATAATGCTCCTTCTCCAACAGCGCGCTCCTCGCAATGGCGATGAACGTCCATTCTTTCAATCCAGAATATCCTCCACCTGCTGCAACTCACTCCCTTCCTCAATTCTTTAACGGTTACTTTTAAATGTTGAATTCACTTCATCGGTCTCAGCGTCTTGAAATCGTCGCCGATGATCACGGTTGCGCGGAGGTAGAGGGAACTGTCGATCCGCGTCTCGATCCTCTCCGGTGCTATCCCCAATGCGTATGCCACCTTTCGCGCCGATACCGGATCGCCGACACGGTCGAGCACCATCGAGTAGGGCTCGTGATGCGGCGCAGTGGAGAATTCCGGCACGTCGAATTTACGTGCGCGGAGGAATTCGGTGAATTTCTGCGCCATGCCGGTGGCGCCGCACGCGTTGACGACATTCACCTGGATGTGCTCTCCGGCCTTGACGTACATGTCGGTCTGCTCGATGGTGGCGTCCACTCTCGGGCGGATGATGCTATGCCGCAGAAATCCATACGCCAGTGCAATCACCACGGCGCCGAGAAGCGATATGGCGATGATATAGCCCAGACGGCGCCGCGGTCGGGGGGGCGGAGGGGGCTTCATATCGCGCAGCCTGCGCGGCTGTGTGCGGGTCATGGATTCGTCGAATGCCTTGGACATGGGAGCAAAGGCAAAAGTCAAAAAGCAAAAGTCAAAAGGCAAAAAGTGCGCGGCCCTGCCGGGAAATTGGTCCGTGGCCGGTCGCGCATGGTGCAGGGGGGCGATGCTGTCGTGCGATCCGTTCCGCCGTGGAATCCGGTCCGGTCCGGCCGCCGGATTGTTCCGCCATCGGCTGGCAGTCATCCATAACCCCGCATGCCTGCATCGGCCGGAGTCCAGCTCCGGACGCACGTGATGGAGAAATGCCACCGTACTTCCGCGCAGGTGCTTATCCACCTGCAAGATTCTTTCCGTAGAGTTCCTCCAGTTCGGTGAATTCCTCGGCGGGGAGGCGCTGCCCAAGGAATTCCCGTTCGGAATCCCAGAAGGAACGGAGCGGGCGATGCGCGCCGGCAAGGCCGAACTGGATGATGACGCGCGCGGCAGGAACGAAGAGGGGATGAGGGGCGCCGAACGCACCGCCGGCCGCTGCCGTATCCTCCGCGATCGATGAATCGGCGGAAGAGGGGGGCGTGGCATGTTCATCGCGCAGCTTCGCATACTCTCCAAGCAAGTTCCGCGCCCCGGCCAGATAGCGCTCGCGCTCGCCATCGCGCGCACTGACGAATGCGCCGTCGCGGTAGACAAGATAGTCTTCCACATAGCTGATCGCCTCGGCGTGGGTGAGGAACATCGGCCAGTACTGTCCGGTGACGGCTATCAACGGGGACTTCCGTTCTCCCCCCCGCTCTATCACCGGATTGCCGCGGAGCGTACCGTAGATTTCCCGGATCTTCCCCCCATCCGCCGAATAAATGCTCATGCCGCGCGCGGCGATCTCATCATTGCCGCCGCTGTTGATCCGGACGACCAGGTCGGGACGATCATCACCGGTGAGCTGCTCGAAGCCGATGCCGGCGATCCAGCGCATGCTGTCGGTCAGGGCCAGGCGATAGGAGCGGGCGAGGGAATCGAAGGTATAAATCTGAAGGAGATCGGCGCGGGCGTCGGCGGGGGCGATGCTGTCCGGGCGCATGCCGGTGACGATCAGTTCATCGCCGCCATCGCCGTTCAGATCCTCCCGAATGATGGTATCGAGCCGATGGCCGTCCGGCAGCTCGGGACGGAATGCAATGCCGTCAAGCGTGACGGTGGTGTCGGCGGCGGCAGGTTCGGCGCCGGGCTCCTCGTCGGCGGAGCGGCATCCGGCGATGACGATCATGAGGACGGCAGCCCCCCGGAGCATGTTCAGTAGCTGCGTGTTCATGAGGGGATAGTACGGAAAAAGCGGCTGACGGAATCCTGACACAACAAAGTGCATCCGGGAACTGCCATAGCAGTCCGGCTCCGGTCCGTGGCAGGTGGTCAGCCGCCGGTAGTACGCCCGGCTGCGCCTCGCTCCGGTTGGCGGGCCGTAGCAGTACGACGCGAGGGTCTTCCTGCCATGACCAGCGTATATCTACCCGCTAACGTACATCCAGGTAATCCGTCATCCGTGGCAGGAGGAAAAGAGACTGCCGCGGCCGGTCGGACCCACGACGGCGCATGTGTCGGCTGGGCGGGGATATGTCCCTCCGGCGCCGGGTTCCATCAGGTGCCGAAAAGTGGACCGGGCGATTGAGCGCCTCGCCTCACGTTGCTCTCAATCGCCCGCATGGGCGTATTCTCGACGGTGCGATGTGGCAGTCTCGGAGGACGTTGCATTATGCGCGTCACATGAGAAACGATCGCATACATACGACGCGATCGCTCCTGTTCGACAGATTATGGCGGACCTGATTGCGTGGGCCCGGGAAGGTTCTCCGGCATTTCCCATCTGAAGGGGGAATGATTGTGAGCATCATTCCGCGCGCACCCCGGTCACATCAGGATGCAGCCGTTCCCGTTTCCTCCTTCTTCCGCGACTGCACCTCGACGCGAATCTCCTGCGCCAGTGCGCGAAGCTCCTGCATGTGCTTGCGAACCCGCACCCCGGCAGCCTTGTTGTCCTTCTGATAGAATTTTTCGAAGTCCTTCTCAAAGCTATCAACCAAACTCTTCAGTTGATTGAATCGATCCATGATGAAGCCTCCTGTGTTTGAATGATCTCGGTTCGCCGGTACTCCGAAGGACGGGCCGAAGAGTCCCGGGATACACGAAGCTGGATTTTTGAACGAAATACGCCGTTCAATATACAAAAGCTGGGATTGTCGCAACTATATGAATCTTACGGGCCGGCGACGGAATCCCGGAGTCCGGCGGCAAATCATGCGCGGCACATGCAGCTATCCAGACGCATCGGCGTCAGATATCAGCCATGCGTTCCCTGTTCCATTGCCCTCCGGGTCCGCTCCAGTTCGGGCCGGAGATAGGTGCCCGTATAGCTCCGCGCGACCTTCATCACCTCCTCCGGGGTCCCCTCAGCCACGACCTCCCCGCCATATCTTCCCCCTTCGGGTCCGAGATCAATGATCCAGTCGGCCGATTTGATCACATCGAGATTATGCTCGATCACCATCACCGTATTTCCCTTGTCCACGAGCGACTGCAGCACCAGCAGGAGCATGCGCACATCCTCGAAGTGAAGTCCGGTGGTAGGCTCGTCCAGCAGATAGAGCGTGCGGCCGGTTCCGACCTTAGAAAGCTCCGTGGCCAGCTTCACGCGTTGCGCCTCCCCCCCGGAGAGCGTCGTGGCCTGCTGCCCGAGCCTGATATAGCCGAGCCCGACGTCGTTCAGCGTCTTCAGTTTCCGCCTGATACGGGGGATATCCTCGAAAAATTCCAACGCCTCGGCGACGGTCATGTCCAGCACATCGGCGATGGATTTTCCCTTGTAGCGCACCTCCAGCGTCTCGCGGTTGTACCGCTTGCCGTCGCAGACCTCGCAGGTAACGTAGACGTCGGGAAGGAAATTCATCTCGATCTTCTTCAGGCCGTCTCCCTGGCATTCCTCGCAGCGCCCTCCCTGGACGTTGAAGCTGAAGCGGCCGGCGGAGTAGCCTCGAATCTTCGCCTCCGGGAGCTGCGTGAACAGATCGCGGATGTAGGTGAAGAGCCCGGTATATGTGGCCGGGTTCGAGCGCGGCGTGCGGCCGATCGGTGACTGATCGATGTCGATTACCTTGTCGATATGTTCCAGTCCCTCGATGCTCTCGTACGGCAGCGGCGGCGTATGGCTCTGGTAGAAGTGGCGCGAGAGGATGGGATAGAGCGTCTGGTTCACCAGCGACGATTTCCCCGAGCCGGACAGTCCTGTAACGCAGATGAATCTTCCCAGCGGGAGCCGCAGGTCAACATCCTTCAGGTTGTGGCCGTGGGCGCGATGCAGCACCAGTTCCAGGCCGTTTCCCTCGCGGCGCACGGGGGGCAGGCCGATCTCGCGCTCCCCGGTCAGATACTGGAAGGTGAGGCTCCGGCGCATATCCACCCACCAGGGATCGTCGGCATTCAGGGGAACGCCGTTCGTTTCCGCGGCGGCCGGCGGCGCAGCATCCTTTTCCCCCCCCCTGTCCCTCTTCGCCTTCCCGCGTTTCTTCGCCGGCGGGGCTTCACCGTCGCCATTCCCGTCGGCCGGGGCATGCTCCTTCAGGAAGAGTTCGGGGGGGGCGATGCCTGTGATCTCGCCGCCGAGCTCCCCCGCGCCCGGGCCGAGGTCGATCACGAAATTGGCCGATTCGATCATCTCGCGGTCATGCTCCACCACGATCACCGTGTTTCCCAGATCGCGCAGCCGTTTCAGCGAATTGATGAGCTTCACATTGTCATGCTGGTGCAGCCCGATGGAGGGCTCGTCCAGCACGTAGAGCACGCCGCTCAACTGCGATCCTATCTGCGTCGCAAGCCTGATGCGCTGGGCCTCGCCGCCGGAGAGGGAGCGGGCGGAGCGGTTGAGCGTCAGATAATGGAGCCCGACTTCCAGCAGGAACCCCATGCGATCGGTGATCTCCTTCAATATCAGGTGGGCTATCGTCTGTTGCCGCTCGGTAAGGTTCAGCGATTCGAGCTGCCCGATCGCATCGCTGATGGGGAGTATGACGATATTCTGGATGTTGATGTCATCGATCAGGATCGCGAGGCTCGCCGGCTTCAGGCGCCCGCCGTTGCAGGCGGAGCAGACGGTGGCGGTCATGAACGCCTCGGCCCATTCCCGGGTGGAGGCCGCGCTGGCGCCGCTCAGGCTGTTCTCCAGATTCTTTATAATGCCGTCGAACCTGTGATGATAGGTCACGGTGCGGCCGTTGGCGTACTTGTAGGGGATCTCGAACTTCTGCTTGCCGCCGCCATACATCAGGGTGTTGAACGCCTCCTTGCTGTAGCTGGAGAGCGGCCGGTCAGCGTCGTAGCCGAAATGGGCGATCACCGCCTGCACCTGCGCCCACTGCCAGTTGCGGCGGGGTTTGCCGAGGGGGCGCACCGCCTCCTGGTTCAGCGAGAGACTGCGGTCGGGGACGATGAGATCGAGCGAGAACTCATACGATTCTCCCAGCCCGTCGCACTTCGGGCAGGCGCCGTAGGGGGAGTTGAAGGAGAACGAGTTTGGCTCCGGCTCCTCGTAGCTGATGTTGCAGGTAGGGCAGGCGAGCTTCTCGGAGAAGAGTGCATCGGGGCCGGGATTGTCCCAGGCGGCGATGATGGCGGCGCCGTCGCCGAACCTGAGCGCTGTCTCCACGGAGCCGTGCAGACGCGATCTGGTTCCCTCGTCCACCTCCAGCCGATCCACCACGATCTCGATATCATGCAGCTTGTAGCGGTCCACCTTCATCCCGGGGATGATCTCCTGGTACGAGCCGTCGATACGGACGCGGGGAAAGCCGTCGCGCTGGATCTTCTCGAACAGCTCCTGGTAATGCCCCTTGCGCCGTCGTACCACCGGCGCCAGCACGGCGATGCGCCGTCCCTGGAATTTCGCGGCGATTCCCTCCACGATCTGGTCCACCGTTTGCTTAACTACCGGTTCGCCGCAGTTCACGCAGTGCTGCACGCCGACACGGGCGAAAAGCAGGCGGAGATAGTCGTAGATCTCGGTCACGGTCCCCACGGTGGAACGCGGGTTCGTGGAGACGGTCTTCTGCTCGATGGAGATGGCGGGGGAGAGACCTTCGATCAGATCGACGTCGGGGCGTTCCATCAGCCCCAGGAACTGGCGTGCGTACGGGGAGAGGCTCTCCACATAGCGGCGCTGCCCTTCGGCATAGATGGTATCGAACGCCAGGGAGGACTTGCCGGAGCCGGAGAGGCCGGTGACCACCGTCAGCGAATCGCGTGGGATAACGACGTCGATCCCCTTCAGATTATGCTCGCGCGCGCCACGGACCACCACGCCGTCCGGTGCGGCATCCTGCGGCATCGTGTCATTGGATTCCATCGGGTGGATGTTAGATTTGCCCGGTTTCCGTGTCTCACTCCGGGAACGGTCGGTATCGCGGTTCATGCTTGCAGTTCCACCAGGGCGGGGTATTGGACGCTGTCGTCGATCATCAACCTGCCAAGTTACGGATGTGGTACGGAGAAGGGCAAGCCAAAGGTGGTCAGATCATCACCTTTTACGTTTTGAACCGTGTGGGCGGCGTGAAGGGGAACCTTGCGGTGGACGCTCCGGTTTGTTGCTGGTCGATGGTGTCCCTCTATTCTCGATGCAGCGCCATCGATCGAGCGTTGCGGGAAAGCTTCCGATATCCTGCTGCTGACGACTATTTATCAACCATTATCCCGGCACGCCGGGACGTTCATGGGGATGGATCGACTCCCTGACAATCAATCATTACAAAGGAACAAGATATGGACAGCATGCTTACGCTGATGCGCCGTCCGTGGCTGATGCTGGCGGTGGCGGCGCTCGGACTCGGGGCCGTCTCCTGCAGCGACGACAGCACGGGGCCTGATCCGAATGCGGGGAAGACGGCCAGGGTTACAGTCATGCACGCACAGATCGACGAGAACCCGTCGAAGGTGAACTTCATGTACACCACCACGCAGATTGCGACCGAGGTGGCCTACGGTGAAACCAGGGCGGCTGATCTGCAGATCGGTTCGAACATCACCGTGAAGGCGACGGGACTTTCCGGAACCGAGCTTGCGAACGCGAGCGCGAAGGTGGACAGCTCCACCGCTACGTGGTTCGTCTACTCCGGCTCCGGCACGGGTTCGGAGGCGTTTGCCGTTGCCACGCCGAAACGCACGATCGGCGTCGGCCAGGCGGGCGTTCGCATGATCCATGCCTCCCCCGGCGCGCCGAAGGTGGAGATGCATCTTCTGAGCGCCGATGGCGCCGTCGTCGGAGCGGCCGTGGAGTACAAGAGGGGGAGCACCGAATTCACGCCGGTGCAGATCACGACGCCGACGGTGGTCATCACGCAGGAGGATGATACCGAGCTGGTGCCACTGAACGTCACGCTGGAGGAGGGGAAGCTCTATACGGTGGTGGTCTACGGCAATTCCAACTCGAACGCCACCTCCAATCAGCTTACGGCGAAGCTGGTGGCGGAACCTTGAGAAGTTTCGATTGACGATTGGAAGGAGAGAGGAATGCATGTGACGCGGATCGGCGATTGGGGGGGATCTCCCAACTCCCTTTGCGTCGTTGCGTGAGACATTTCTCCTCCGGCCACGCAGGAGGGCTGGCGAACCAGGCATTCCTGCATATTATTATGATGACGGCCGCTCCTGACGGGGGGGCCGTCGTTGTATCGGCCATTCCGGGGAGGATCTGCCCCCTTTTCGAGCGCGGAAGAATACCACTATACAAAGCATGTAACCTATTGAAAACGTGGGACCGGCTCCGTATACTCTTCCCCATATCCCACCGGGGGGCCTCGATGAGAGGCAATCCGCTGCATGACGTCATCAACGCTGTATGGAGGTATATCGTGGCTGCTGAGATCACTTCCGACAAGATCCGCAACATTGTGGTTGCCGGGCATGGCGGCTCGGGGAAGACCACCCTGACCGAATCGATGCTCTTTGCCGCAAAGGAGACCACCAGGATGGGGAGCGTCGCAGACGGCTCCACCGTCAGCGATTATCATCATGACGAGATCGAACGCGGCATCTCGATCACCCTGGCCGTGCTTCATGTGGATTGGAGAGAACACAAGATCAACATTCTGGATACGCCCGGCTATCCCGATTTCATCGGCGAGACCAAGGCGGCCGTCCGTGTCGCCGATACTATGGTGATGGCCGTGGATGCCTCCGCCGGTGTCGGATTCGGCGCCGATTCCGCCTGGGAGTTCGCCTCCGAATCGGATATCCCGGTTCTCTTCGTGCTGACCAAGATCGGCGTCGAACAGGCTCATTTCGAGGAGACGCTCCAGTATCTGCGCGAGCATTTCTCGCGCGATATCACTCCTCTTGAATATCCGGTCTACGAGAACAAGAATCTGGCGGGCATGGTCAATATCCTTTCGATGAAGTACATGAGCTTCGCGGAGGATGGGTCCGGGACGCATTCGGACAGCGGTGATATTCCTGCGGAGGTCGCCGGGCGCTGCCAGGAGCTTCATTCGGCGCTGGTGGAGTGCCTGGCGGAGTCGGACGAAGAGTTGATGAATACGTACTTTGAAAACGGTTCGCTGAGCGATGAGGAGATACGGCGCGGATTGAAAACGGCGGTGCTGCGCCGCAGGATCTTTCCGCTCTTCGCGGCTTCCAGCACCGGGAACATCGGCATCACACCGTTGATGGATTTCATCATCGACCACTGCCCGAGCCCGCTTGATGTTCCCGCGCCCATCGCCACTCCTCCGGGCTCGGACCAGATCATCAAGCTTTCCCCCGACTCCGAAACCGCCATCTTCATCTTCAAGACCATCAGCGAACCGCACGTCGGCGAACTTTCCTTCTTCAAGGTCTTCTCCGGCAGGGTGGCGCAGGGGATGGAACTGGTGAACACCTCCAACGCGAAGCCGGAGCGGCTGAACCAGATCTATATGATGAACGGCAAGAATCGCAAGGAGGTGTCGCAGATGCACTTCGGCGACATCGGAGCGGTGGTGAAGCTCAAGAGCAGCCATACCAACAACACGCTCGCCGCCAAGGGCTTCAACGTCTCCATTCCGGCCATCTGGTTCCCGTCGCCCATTGCCGATGCCGCCGTCTCCCTGAAGGGGAAGGGGGACGAGGCGAAGGTTGCCGAGGGGCTCCACATGATGCACGAGGAGGACCCGACGTTCAATGTCTATCAGGATGCCGAAACGCATCAGATGGTGGTGAGCGGGCTGGGGGAGCTTCATCTGGAGGTCATCATGAAGCGGCTGCAGGCGAAGTACGGAGTGGAGGTGGAGATGAAGCCCCCCCGCATTCCGTACCGCGAAACGATCAAGGGAGCGACCACGACAAGCTACCGGCACAAGAAGCAGACAGGCGGCGCCGGACAGTTCGGCGAGGTACACTTCCATGTCGAGCCGTGGGATGAACATCGTCCCGTGCCCGGGCAGTACCAGGTGCGTGGCGAGGATCTGGAGGAGCTATCGTGGGGGGGGAAGTTCCATTTCGTCAACTCGATCGTCGGCGGCACCATCGACGCGCGGTTCGTCCCGGCGGTGAAGAAGGGGGTTATGGAGACGCTGCAGCGCGGTGCGTTCGCGGGCTATCCAATGACCAACGTCCGGGTGATCCTCTTCGACGGCAAGATGCACCCGGTAGATTCCAATGAAAACGCCTTCAAGACGGCGGCACGTATGTGTTTCAAGCAGGGGGTGAAGGAATGCCGCCCGCAGCTCATGGAGCCGATCTGGAACATCGAGATCGTGGCGCCGGTGGAGAGCATGGGGGATATCATGAGCGATCTCAGCAGCCGGCGCGGGCGCATCCAGGGCATGGATTCGAAGGGAACCGCCCAGGTGATCAAGGCGCAGATCCCGCTCGCCGAACTCTACGGCTACGCCGCCCGCCTGCGCGGCCTTACGCAGGGGCGCGGCAGCTACACCCGCTCGTTCAGCCATTACGAGGAGGTGCCGAAGGAGATCGAGACGAAGATCGTCGCCGCGGCGGAACTGGAGGAGGTGGAGGAATAGCCCCGCCGCCGGGTGTGCGCATCCGGCCATGCGGCAGCGATGATAATATCATGCACACGACGGGCATGGCCGGTGAGGGCCGTGCCCGTCGTCGTTTACGGCATCATGGATGCGGGGCCGGCCTCCGCATCCGATATCCGGAGCATTCGGAAGCCCGCCGGAGACGAAGCCTGGAACGAACGCCGGACACCCGCGGACGCATCGGGATTGGCGTAATAGTTGTGTTCGTCTGGGGCATTGTTGCGTCGATGTCAGCATTCATTTTCAGAACCAAGTATCCGGAGGATGTCATGAAGAGCGTTGCCGGGGTCTTTGTCAATCGGGATGATGCCGTCCGTGCGATCAATCAACTAGTGACGATGGGTGTGGAGAGCAAACAGATCAATTTTCTTACGCCGGATCACCCGGACGCGCAGCTCAATGCGGTTCCAACCACGGAGGGGGAGCAGCCCGGGATGGGGCCGGCGCTCGGCGCGGTGGTCGGGGGCGCCTCGGGTGCGGCGGCCGGTCTGGGGCTCGTCAGCCTTCTGGTGCCGGGCGTGGGGGCGGTGGCGGGTCTCGGACTTGCGGCAATGGCGCTCTTCGGCGCCGGGGGGGCGCTGGCCGGAGCGGCGGTGGGGGACAAGGTGGAGAGCACACTGGACGATGGCCTGCCGCGCGACGAGATCTTCGTGTACGAGGATGCGCTCCGCCGCGGCCGTTCGGTGGTGATTGTGCTGGCCAGTGACGACATGGAGGAGTCGGTGCGGACGGTGCTGGAATCCGACGGCGCGGAAAGCGTGGACGATGCGCGGGAACAGTGGTGGCTCGGCATCCGCGATGCGGAGGAACAGCGCTACACATCGGCCGGTGGTGATTTCGCGAGCGACGAGCCGGTTTATCGCCGGGGGTTCGAGAGCTCGCTGCATCATGATTATCGGGGAAGAAGCTTCGATGATGTGCAGGCCGGCCTCGCCGAAAAACACCCTGAATGTGTGGGGGATGAATGTTTCCAGGAAGGATTTCAACGCGGCGAAGTCTACCGTCGGAAATTACTCGAAAATCAAGACGACGACCGAGTTTAGATAGATAACATCCGTTACAATCGTTCCAAAGCCTAACAGACATGCCTGCAACTGCCGGTCTCTACGGCAGTTGCGCGTTTTTTGGGGAGATCGTCCGAAACCGGCAGGGCATAACGAGATGATTAACGGCTGTTAACAATTAAGTACAATTGGCACGCCGTACCGAGGGCATCAACTTTCGCTATCTTGGGGCCTTCGCAAATCGGCAGCGCAATCTCATGTGCGGGAAGGTGCAAAAGAGCGCCTGATCCCGCTCGACGCAGAAACGCAAAAATGTCGGTTTAGTTTCGTTCCTTTTCCTGTCATCGCATTATCCACAATTGTGGATAACCGTGCGGCGGCGAGATGAAGGGACCTTCGTGGAAACGCTTCCGGGTAGCTGCGCAGATGCAAATTTTCCATCCAAGTACCAATACGCTCGCCAAGGTCAGCATCCTCGTAGTGATACTTCTGCTGGCTGGAGGGTTGTGGCTGCTGGCGGAGATCAACCGATCGCCGTACGTATCGCAGAAAGAAGTGGTGCGGGATCAGCCGGTGCAGTTCAGCCATGAGCATCATGTGGCCGGCCTCGGCCTCGATTGCCGCTACTGCCATACCTCCGTCGAGCAATCATCCTTCGCGGGTATCCCTCCGACGGAGACCTGCATGACCTGTCACTCACAGATCTGGACCAACGCCGAACTTCTTGAGCCGGTCCGGGAAAGCTACCGCACCGGCACCCCGATCAAATGGACGCGGGTGCACGACCTTCCGGACTTCGTCTACTTCAACCACAGCATTCACGTCAGAAAAGGGGTCGGCTGCGAAAGTTGCCACGGCAGGGTGGATCGCATGCCGCTGATGTGGCAGGCGAACGCGCTGAACATGCAGTGGTGTCTCGACTGCCATCGCAACCCGGAACAGGCGCTTCGCCCGCGGGACAAGGTCTTCACCATGGGCTACCATCCCGAGGAGGCACAGAGCGTCGTCGGGGAGAAGCTCGTGAAGGAGTACCACGTCAATGTCCGACAGCTTACCAACTGCTCTATCTGCCATAGATGATGGATAACGATTCCCAGATCGTCAGTCGAAAATCTCTTGATCTCCCGGCCCTGCGCGACCGTCTGGCCTCGGCCACCGGCAAGCAGTACTGGCGGGGATTGGAGGAGATCGCCGGAACCGAGGAATTTCAGGATATGCTTCATCGGGAATATCCCGACGGAGCAGGAGAGTGGTCCGATCCGGTCAGCCGTCGCAACTTTCTCAAACTCATGGGCGCGTCGCTCGCCCTTGCCGGCGTCGGCGCATGTACGCGCCAGCCCGATGAGGTGATCGTCCCGTACGTGAAGGCGCCGGAGCAGTTCGTGCCGGGCGTGCCGACGTTCTACGCCACGGCAATGCCGCTGCGCGGCTACGCCATCGGCGTCCTCGCCGAAAGCCATATGGGGCGCCCCATCAAGCTGGAGGGCAATCCGGATCATCCGGCCAGCCTTGGCGCCACCGATTCCATCACGCAGGCTTCAATCCTCGGACTCTACGATCCCGATCGCTCGCAGACGGTGGTCTATCGCGCCAACATCGGCACGTGGGAGAAGTTCCTCGGCGCGCTCACCAGCGAGATCGGCGCCTGGAACGGCACGCAGGGTAGAGGGGTGCGCATCCTTACCGAGACGATTTCCTCGCCGACGCTCGCCGATCAGCTCCGCAGGTTCCTCGCCAAGTATCCCGCTGCGCGCTGGCATCAGTTCGACCCTGCTTCGCGCACCAATGTCCGCGAGGGGGCGCGTCTTGCGTTCGGAGAATATATAGAAACCATCTACCGCTTCTCCGAGGCGGATGTGATCCTCTCGCTCGACGGCGATTTCCTCGACTCGATGCCCGCAAGCGTCCGCTACGCACGTGAGTTCATCGATGGGCGCCGCGTCTCCGCCGGCGTCGATTCGATGAACCGCCTGTATGTCCTTGAGAGCTCGCCGACCCTCACGGGAGGTATGGCCGACCATCGCCTTGCGCTGCCGCCGAGCAGGCTGGAGGAGATGGCCTGGGCGATCGCCACCGGAGTCGGTGTGAGCGGCGGTCCCGGCGGCGGCGACCTCGATCAGAAGTGGATTGCCGCTGTGGTGCGCGATCTCCAGGCGCATCGCGGCCGGTCGCTGGTGGTGGCCGGCGAGCATGCCTCCCCCGCCATCCATGCGCTGGCGCATGCGATGAACGAGGCGCTGGGCAATGTCGGCAGCACGGTGGTCTATACCGACCCGGTGGATCCGAACCCGGTGGATCACTTTGCGTCGATCGCCGAACTGGCGCGTGATATGGAGGCCGGCGTGGTCGATACGCTGATCGTGCTCGGTGGCAATCCGGTCTTTACGGCGCCGGCCGATCTCGCGTTCGCCGACAAGATGGCGAAGGTCCGCCTGCGCATTCATCTTGGACTCTATCAGGACGAAACCGCCTATCTCTCGCACTGGCATATTCCCGAGGCACATTTTCTGGAAAGCTGGAGCGATGCCCGCGCATTCGACGGCACGCTCTCGCTGATACAGCCGCTGGTTGCGCCACTGTATGAAGGAAAGTCGGCGCACGAAGTGCTGGCCGCGATGCTCGGCGACACCGCGCGTTCGACCTATGATATCGTACGTGGCTACTGGCAGACCGGCACGACCGGAACCGATTCCGGGTCGAGCGGCGCCATCGGGACCAGCACGGGCATGGCGCCCGCTACCGCAGCGGCCGATACGGCAGCCGCGCAGGCCGGTCCCGGGGAGCCCGTGATGGCAGGTATGCCGCTGGCGCCGGCCGGCAGCGCGTCGCGTCCCGCGGCTGTCACCTGGGAGGGGGGATTCGAGAAGGGCTGGCAGCGCGCGCTCTACTTCGGCCTTGTTCGCAACACCGCATTTCCGGCCAGGAACGTTGCGGTGCGGAGCGGATGGGCGGCGGAAGCAAGATCTGCCGCCACGACGTCGGCCGCCCCGGGCTCGGTGGAGCTGGTCTTCCGCCTCGATCCGCATGTGCTGGATGGCCGGTTCGCGAACAACGGCTGGCTGCAGGAGCTGTCGAGGCCGCTGACGAAGCTTTCGTGGGACAACCCGCTGCTGATCGGCCCGGCGATGGCCGAGCGGCTGGGTGTGGAAACCGAGGATGTGGTGGAAGTGACCCACGACGGCAGGAAGATCAGCCTGCCGGTGTGGGTGATGCCGGGGCATCCCGACGGCGTCGCAACGGTGCATCTCGGCTATGGCCGGACCCGTGCGGGGCAGGTGGGGAACAACACCGGATTCAACACCTTCGCCATCTGGACCTCCGGCGCTCCGTGGCATGCCGCCGGCGCGGAGATCCGCCCGACAGGCGACACGCATCCGCTGGCGAGCGTGCAGACGCATCACAGCATGGAGGGGCGTGATCTGATCCGCGAGACCACCTTCGCGGAGTACAAGGCTGATCCCAACTCCGTGCGCATTCCGATTGACACGATGCAGCTTCCCACGCTCTACCCGGAGTACAAGTACGAGGGGTATGCCTGGGGAATGGCGATTGATCTGAACGCATGCATCGGCTGCAATGCGTGCTCGATAGCCTGCCAGGCCGAGAACAACATTCCGGTGGTGGGGAAGGAGCAGGTGCGAAACTCGCGCGAGATGCACTGGATCAGGGTGGACCGCTATTACGCCGGCGATCTCGAAACGCCGGAGGTGTACCATCAGCCGCGTCCCTGCATGCACTGCGAGAAGGCGCCCTGCGAGCCGGTGTGCCCGGTCGGCGCCACGGTGCACAGCGACGAGGGGTTGAACGACATGGTGTACAACCGCTGTGTGGGCACACGTTACTGCTCGAACAACTGCCCGTACAAGGTGCGCCGGTTCAACTACCTGCAATACACAGACCATACCTCGCCGAGTCTGAAGCTGATGCGGAACCCGGATGTGACGGTCCGCAGCAGAGGTGTGATGGAGAAGTGCACATACTGTGTACAGCGCATCAACTCTGCCCGCATCAACGCGAAGAAGGCCGACCGCGCGATACAGGATGGCGAGATAACGCCGGCCTGCGCCCAGGTCTGCCCGACCGGGGGGATCATATTCGGCGACATCAACGATCCGAACAGCAGGGTCGCGAAGCTGAAGATGCTGCCGCTGAATTACGCTCTACTGCAGGAGCTCGGAACGCAGCCGCGTACGACCTATCTGGCGAAGCTCCGCAATCCGAATCCTGAAATCGAGGGAGCTGCCTGATGCTGAAGAGAATACTGAAGTCACCCGACGCGAAGGATATGAGCGTCAATCCGCCGGTGCTGGCTCCGGGGCATACGTACAGCTCGATCACCGAGAAGATCAGTTCGGTGGTGGCCCGCAACAGAAGCTCCAAGGGATGGCTGGTGGGGCTTACCCTGGCCTTCATGCTCACGATCGTGATGTTGTACACGATCGGCTATCTGGTCACCACCGGTATCGGCATCTGGGGAAACAACGTGCCGGTCGGTTGGGCGTTCGACATCATCAACTTCGTGTGGTGGATCGGTATCGGCCACGCCGGCACGCTCATCTCGGCTATTCTGCTGCTGCTGCGGCAGGAGTGGCGTACGTCGATCAACCGCTTCGCCGAGGCGATGACGCTCTTCGCGGTGGCCTGCGCGGGTCTGTATCCGCTGCTCCATACGGGACGTCCGTGGCTTGACTACTGGCTCTTCCCGTATCCGAACACCATGGGCGTGCAGCCGCAGTTCCGCAGCCCGCTGCTGTGGGACGTGTTCGCGGTCTCGACCTATGCCACGGTTTCCTTCCTCTTCTGGTTCGTCGGTCTGATTCCCGACCTTGCGACGCTGCGCGATCGCTCCAAGGGGCGCGTCGGCCGTACGCTGTACGGGCTGCTGGCGCTGGGATGGCGTGGCTCGGCGCAGCACTGGCGCCGCTACAAGATCGCCTATCTGCTGCTGGCCGGCATCTCCACGCCGCTGGTGCTCTCGGTGCACACGATCGTCTCGTTCGACTTCGCCGTGTCGGTGCTGCCGGGATGGCATACGACGATCTTCCCGCCGTACTTCGTTGCCGGCGCCATCTATTCAGGCTTCGCGATGGTGCTTACGCTCTCGATTCCGCTGCGCGCCATCTATGGCCTGAAGGACTTCATCACCATGCGCCACCTGAACAACATGGCGAAGGTGATGCTGGCGATGGGGCTCGTGGTGGGCTATGGCTACGCGATGGAGGTGTTCATGGCGTGGTACAGCGGCAACGAGTACGAAGGCTTCATGATGATCGCCAACCGCATGACCGGTCCGTATGCGGTCAGCTACTGGATGCTGATCGCGTGCAATGTCGTTATCCCGCAGCTCCTGTGGTTCCGGCGGGTACGGACGAGCGTGGTCATGCTCTTCGTGATGTCCATTATCATCAACATCGGCATGTGGCTGGAGCGATTCGTCATCATCGTCATCAGCCTTCATCGCGACTTCATTCCGGCCGCGTGGGGAATGTACAGCCCCACGGTCTGGGACTGGGCGATGTACCTGGGAACGATCGGTTTCTTCTTCTTCCTGCTGCTGCTGTTCATCCGGTTCCTGCCGGTGATCAACATCTTCGAGATGCGCGAGTTGCTGCACGAGAAGTCGCACGGAGATCATTGAGCCCGGCGGGTGCGTGCAGCCGCACGCTTCGCGAGATATGATGTTTGAGATATTCCCATGAAAGAGAAGCAAAGACCTCCAATCTACGGGCTGATGGCGGAGTTCCATACTCCGGAGGAGCTGGTGGCGGCCGCCCAGAGCACCCGCGATGCGGGATACAGCCAGTTCGATGCCTACTCCCCCTTTCCGGTGGAGCCGCTGGATGACATCGTCCCCTCGCGTGGCCCGTATCTGCCGGTGCTTGTACTGATCGGCGGCATCGTCGGTGCCATTGTCGGGTTCGGGTTCCAGTATTTCGTCTCGGTGATCTACTACCCCATGAATGTCGGCGGCCGGCCATTCTATAGCTGGCCCTCGTTCATCCCGGTGACGTTCGAGGTGACGGTGCTCTTTTCGGCGCTGACGGCGGTGTTCGGTATGCTGGGGCTGAACGGGCTTCCGCTGCCGTATCACCCGGTCTTCAACGTCAAGCGGTTTGCGCTGGCGTCCAACGATCGCTTCTTCATCTGCATCGAGGCGCGCGATCCGAAGTTCGACATGGATGCCACGCGCGGCTTTCTGGAGGGGATGAAGCCGGAGGTCGTAACCGAAGTGCAGCACTGAGCCCCCGACGCCGCCCGCGCGTCATGCTCGATGCTTTCTCAACAGATTGCGCCGCCATGATCCCCGCGACCCGGGGAGTGCGCGGATCGAAATCAAGGATCTGATCGTGAAAGAGTCAGTTTTCCCATACCAGAACATCGCCGGGACCGGGAGCGCGGAGAATCCGCGCGGATCGCGGGGCCGGGGTGGCGTGTGGCGCCGCCTTCTGTCGGCGATGCCGGTGCTGGCCGTTGTTGCGCTGCTTTCCGGCTGCCGCCTGGAGATGTACGACCAGCCGCGCCAGGAGCCGCTGGAAGCAAGCTCTGTCTTCGCCGATACCCAGTCGGCGCGCCAGCCGGTGGTCGGCACGGTGCCGCGCACGCAGCCGTTCACCGGCAGCATCAACTACTACGGCGAGTCGAGCGGCGGTGTGATCCCCGCCTTCGATACGGCCGCCGTTGCGCGGGCGAACGATCCGTCGTTCGAGGAGTTCGACCGGAGCGGAAACATTCCCGTGCCGGTCACGCGCGAATTTCTGATCAGGGGGCAGGAGCGCTACAATATCTACTGCTCGCCATGCCACGGCCGTCTGGGTGACGGCCAGGGAATGATCGTGCATCGTGGCTTCCCGGTGCCGCCGACGTTCCATCAGGATCGTCTGCGGCAGGTGGCCGACGGCCACTACTATGATGTGATCACGAACGGATTCGGCGTGATGTTCAGCTATGCATCGCGCGTTGCGCCGGATGACAGATGGGCCATCACCGCCTATATCCGTGCGCTGCAGTTGAGCCAGAGTGCGTCGCTGCAGGATGTCCCCTCTCAGGAACGAATCAAGCTGCAAGGTTCAGGAGAATGAATCAGATCGAATCACTTCGCCCACGGCTGGATCGCCTCCAGCAGCGGTCGCTCATCGTCGGCGTGGCGGGGCTGGCCCTCTGCGTGGTGGGGGCAATCGTCAGCGGCGACCAGTTCTTCCGCTCGTACCTCTTCGGCTACACCTTCTGGATCGGCCTGGCGCTTGGCTCGTTCGGCATCCTGATGTTGCACAACCTCGTCGGAGGCGCCTGGGGCTACGCTATCCGCCGTGTGCTGGAATCCGGCACGAAGACCATCCCGCTGATGGCGCTTCTGTTCATTCCCCTTCTGTTCGGCCTTCACAGCCTGTACGAGTGGGCCCATGCCGACGTCGTGGCCGCCGATACGATTCTCCAGCACAAGAGCGCCTATTTGAACGAGCCGTTCTTCATCGGCCGCGCGGTCTTCTACTTCGTCGTCTGGATCGGCCTGGCGCTGCTGCTCACGAGGCAGCTCCGCAGGCTCGAAGAGACCTCCACGGTGCCGATGACCCGGCGCATCCAGAACTTCAGCGCGCTGTCGCTGGTGATCTACTTCCTGACGGCGACGTTCGCCGCGTTCGACTGGATGATGTCGCTGGAGCCGCACTGGTACTCCACCATCTACGGTATGCTCTTCGTGGTGGGGAACGTGCTCTCCACGTTCGCCTTTGCGATCGCGGTGCTGGTGCTGCTCATGAATTCCAATCAGGAACTCAAGGAGCGGGTGCTGCCGAGCTATCTGCACGACCTGGGGAACCTGCTGTTCGCCTTCACGATGTTCTGGGCGTATGTCGCCATCTCGCAGTTCCTGATCATCTGGTCGGCGGACATGCCGGAGGAGGTGACGTGGTACGTGAACCGTTTCAACGGCGGCTGGGGAGTGATCCCGATCGCGCTGCTGACGGTTCATTTCGCTCTGCCGTTCCTCCTGCTGCTGATGCGCAGGAACAAGCGCAATCCCCGTCTGCTGGCGCGTGTGGCGGTGCTTGTCATCGTCATGAGACTGGTGGACATCTTCTGGATGATCGCCCCGGCGTTCTCGCACGGGCATGAACCGCACTTCAGTTTCCACTGGCTCGACATCGCCGCGCCGCTAGGCATCGGCGGCATCTGGCTGGCGATGTTTCTCAGGGAGCTCAAGAGCGTTCCCACGCTGCTTCCCGCGAACGCCCCGCTGAAGAAGGAGGACGAACATCATGGCTGAGCATAAGAAGGATGCGAACGTGCCGACGGCAACCCACGCGATGGGCGCCCCGGTGCCGGGATACGATCGTGTGCATGAGCGTCGTGACGTCAACATCAGGGCCATCATATGGGCGCTGGTGGGCATCGCGATCACCGTGGGCATCGTGTGCCTGATCGGCTACTGGACGTTCAACATATTCGAGAACCAGGCCGCGGCGCGCGACATTCCGCCCTCGCCCGTGGCCGATACCAATGTGGTGCCGCCGCAGCCCCGCCTTCAGGCGTCGCCGGCGATCGACATGGCGGTGTTCCGCAGGTATGAGGATTCTCTCCTTTCCAACTACGGCTGGGTCGATCGTCCCGCCGGTATCGCACGCATTCCCATCGACAGCGCCATTGCAGTCATTGCGCGGAGGGGAATGGATGTGGTGCGGACGTCGGGGCGCGATACCGCCGCGGCGCAATCCCTGAATCCGGAAGCGGTTCCGGTGGGGGAGAGCGCACCCGACCGACCATGAGGAGGTACAGTATGGCAGAGAAAGATCGTACGGCCCGTGTGGTTGTGCGCCTTGCATCGGGCATCATGATGCTCCTGATGCTGGCGGCCGCGCCTCGCACGATGATGGCCGAGAAGAGTGCGACGGATGTGGTGAATGAGATAGGCATCGATCAGAAGCTGAACGCCCAGCTTCCGCTTGATCTTCCGTTCCTTGACGAGAATGGCCGTGAAGTGCGTCTGGGCGACTACTTCGGGAAGAGGCCGGTGATCCTGATCCTTGCCTACTACCGGTGCCCGATGCTCTGCGATCTGGTGCTGAACGGCACGGTGAAGGCCCTGCGCCCGGTTTCGTTTGATATTGGCAGCGAGTTCGATATCGTCACCGTGAGCATCAATCCGGAGGAGACGCCGGAGCTTGCCGCGCAGAAGAAGGTGGCGTACGTGGAGGACTACGGGCGCCCCGGAGCGGCGGCGGGATGGCACTTCCTCACCGGGCCGCAGGAATCGATCGACCAGCTTGCGAAGACCGTCGGATTCCGGTACGTGTACGATCCCAAGTCGGGGCAGTTCGCGCACGCCGGGGGGATCATGGTGGCGACGACGGAGGGGAGGATATCGAAGTACTTCTACGGCGTGGAGTATCCGAGCAACGATCTGCGGCTGGGGCTGGTGGAGGCGTCGAACAATCAGATCGGCACGCTGGCGGACGAGCTTACGCTTCTCTGCTACCAGTATGATCCCGTGACCGGCAAGTACGGTCTGGTGATCACCCGGGCGTTGCAGATCGCCGGGATAGTGACGGTGGGGGCGCTGGGCGTCTTCATCGCGTTCTCCATCCGCCGCGACCGGCGCAAGAAGGCCGGTGCCGCCTGAGCCCGGGAACGGGAGCCCGGGAACGGGCTGGCAATCCGAAGGACGACAAGGAATCATCAATCGCAGAACATCGCCGCCCATGAAGCGGCCGGAGCATGGCGGCCGGCGGTGATGTTCACTATGACTACGAGCAATGTGGGATTTCCCCTTATTTCCTGAACAGGCCTCTACCGTCGCCGGACGTGTCGATTCGCTGTACTATTTCCTGGTAGGGCTCACCGCGTTTTTCTCGATTCTGATCGGGGCGGCTGTCGCCTTCTTCGCCATCAAGTATCGCAGGGGGAACAAGGCGGACCGGAGCAATCCGTTTGGCGAGAGCGCCCTGCTCGAAGTGATCTGGATGGGCGTTCCCCTGGTTATCGTCCTCACGATCTTCTTCTGGGGAACAAGCGTCTTCTTCACCGTCGTGCGTCCGCCCAAGCAGGCCGAGGATGTATACGTGACCGGCAAGCAATGGATGTGGAAGATCCAGCATCTGAGCGGCCATCGCGAGATCAACGAGCTTCACGTGCCGGTCGGACAGCCGATCAAGCTGATCATGACCTCCCAGGATGTGATCCACAGTTTCTACGTCCCCGCATTTCGCGTAAAGCAGGACGTGCTGCCGGGGCGCTATACGCAGATGTGGTTCGAGGCTACCAAGCCGGGCCGCTATCATCTCTTCTGCGCCGAATACTGCGGCACGCAGCACTCCGGAATGGTGGGGAGTGTGGTGGCGATGGAGCAGGCTGATTACGAGGCGTGGCTCCGCGGCGGCTCCGGCACCGCCGGACAGCCGATGGCCAGCGCCGGCGAACAGATTTTCATGCAGCAGGGATGCACGAGCTGTCATATGGATAACGACGCAGGCCGCGCTCCGCTGCTGAAGGGGTTGTACGGCAAGCCGGTTGCCCTCGCCGACGGGGGAAGCATGGTGGCCGACGAGCAGTACATCCGCGAATCCATCCTGCGCCCGATGGCGCACGTCGTGGCCGGCTACGATCCGGTGATGCCCGTCTATCAGGGACGCATCGGCGAGGAGGATCTGCAGCAGCTCGTCGCCTACATCAAGTCCCTGGGGACGTCGGAAGCGGCGCAGGTGGGTGAATGAAGATGGCACGATCGCGCGGCCGGCAGCGGCCGCCGGGCGTACGGATGATAAAGGCTTTCCATAAGAGCTGGCGCGATCCCGGTCGTATGAGACCGGCTCTGCCTTTTGCCCTTTGACCTTTGACTTTTGACTTTTCAGACCGATGGATAGCACACAGAACGTCGAGCGGCAGTCACCGGTGGATATCATTACCGATACCGTACGCGAGCATTACCTGAATGCCCGCTATGGTCTGAAGTCCTGGCTGTTTACGGTCGATCATAAAAGGATCGCGATTCTCTATCTGATCACGATCACTCTCTTCTTCTTTGTCGGCGGCTTCTTCGCCACGATGATCCGGCTGGAGCTTGCGACGCCGGAGGGTGACGTGGTGAGCGCGGAGACCTACAACAAGCTCTTTACGATGCACGGCATCGTGATGGTCTTCTTCTTCCTGATCCCCTCCATTCCGGCGGTTCTTGGGAACTTCCTGGTGCCGATCATGATCGGCGCGCGGGATATGGCGTTTCCGAAGATCAATCTCCTGAGCTGGTATGTCTTTGTCGTGGGGGGGATCATCAGCTTCATCGCCATCGTGATGGGGGGGGTGGATACGGGCTGGACGTTCTATACGCCGTACAGCACGGTCTATTCGAATTCCTACGTGGTGCTGACGGGGATAGGGATATTCATCACGGGATTCTCATCGATCCTGACCGGACTGAACTTCATCGTCACGATCCACAAGATGCGCGCGCCCGGGCTGACGTGGTACCGCCTGCCGCTGTTCATCTGGTCGAACTATGCGACGAGCATCATCATGATCCTCGGCACGCCGGTGATCGCCATCACGGTGCTTCTGCTCGCGCTGGAGCGCGGGCTCGGCCTGGGGATCTTCAACCCGGCCCTGGGCGGCGATCCGGTGCTCTTCCAGCATCTTTTCTGGTTCTACTCCCACCCGGCCGTATACATCATGATCCTCCCCTCGATGGGGGTGATCAGCGAGGTGGTGACCTGCTTCTCGCGCCGCCGCATCTTCGGCTACAAGTTCGTGGCCTACGCCAGCCTCGGCATCGCGGTGATCGGCTTCCTGGTGTGGGGACATCACATGTTCGTCTCGGGGCAGTCGGCCTATGCCGGCATGATTTTCTCGTTCCTCAGCTTCGTGGTGGCGATTCCATCGGCGGTGAAGGTCTTTAACTGGACCACCACGATGTACAAGGGATCGATCTCGTACCAGACGCCGATGCTCTACGCGATGGGCTTCATCGGCCTGTTTGTGATCGGCGGAATGACCGGCCTGTTCCTCGCCACGCTGGGCCTTAACGTGCATGTGCATGATACATACTTCGTGGTGGCGCACTTCCATTATATCATGGTGGGGGGCGCGGTGATGGGCTATCTGGCCGGTATGCACTTCTGGTGGCCGAAGATGACGGGGCGCAACTATCCGGAGGGATGGGGACGGTTCTCGGCGCTGATGGTGTTCGTCGGGTTCAACCTGACGTTCTTCCCGCAGTTCCTGGTCGGGTACCTGGGCATGCCGCGCCGCTATCATGTGTATCCGCCGGAGTTCCAGGTGCTGAACGTGATGTCCTCGGCAGGCGCCTCGATTCTGGCCGTCGGCTATCTGATCCCGCTGATCTACCTGATCTGGTCGCTCCGCTACGGTACCCGCGCCACCGCAAATCCGTACAATGCCACGGGGCTTGAGTGGCAGACCTCCTCGCCCCCCCCGGTGGAGAACTTCTACGAGACGCCGATCGTGACGGAGGAGCCATATCAGTACTCGCCCATCGAGGCCGAGAAAGAGTATGCCCTAAGACAAAAGGAAGAGATCAATGTCTGACACACATTCGATGGTGGCGCATCAGTTCGATGACGCCCTGCAGCAGAAGGAGGCATCCACCGTCGGGATGTGGGTCTTCCTTGTCACCGAAATCATGTTCTTCGGCGGCCTTCTGCTGGCCTACTTTATCTATCGTACGAGCTATCCGCACGAGTTCCTGATCGCCAGCCACGAGCTGAACGTGACGATCGGGACGATCAATACCTGCGTGCTCCTCACCAGCTCGCTGACGATGGCGCTGGCGGTACATGCTGCGCAGATGGGGAACAGGAAGGGGCAGGTGATCCTCCTTGTGGTGACGATGATCCTGGGCGCGACCTTTCTGGTCGTGAAGGGCTTCGAGTATGCCGAGAAGTTCGAGCATCATCTGGTGCCGGGTTCGTCGTTTCACTTCCATTCGGAGGCGACACTGCAGAATCCCGGTGCGCCGGAGATCTTCTTCTCGCTCTATTTTGCACTGACCGGCCTGCATGCCTTCCACATGATAATCGGTCTCGGCCTGATGACCTGGCTTCTGGTGAAGGCGAAGCGCGGGCGGTTCTCGCCGCAGTACTACAACCCGGTCGAGGTCGGCGGTCTCTACTGGCACTTCGTCGATATCGTATGGATCTTCCTCTTCCCGCTGCTGTACCTCATCGATCGCAGCATGCTGGTCTGACGGCCGTGGAAGGCTCCGTCTAGAAACAACGTTCCGGCCAATTACAGGGTGAATTCATGTCCGAACACATTCAGGAACACGAGCACATCGTCTCGAAGAAGCTCTACTTCGGCATCTTCACGGCGTTGATCGTACTTCTGTTCGTCACGGTTGGTGTCGCCTACATTCCGATGGGCCACCTTGGCATCTACGTGGCCATGACGATCGCCATCGTCAAGGCGGTGCTGGTGATCCTCTACTTCATGCATGTCCGCTACAGCAGCCGCCTGATCTGGGTGGTGGCCGGCGCCGGATTCGTCTGGCTGATCATCCTGTTCGGTCTCGCAGCCCCGGATTATGCCAGCCGTGAGTGGCTGAAGGTGCAGGGATACGAGCAACTGGTGGGAAGGTAGCACAGGGCGCTTCGGCAGTTCCATCTGATAGAACGGGAGCCCGGCGGCCGGAAAGGCCGGCCGGGCTTCGTCGTTTCCGATTCCGGGAGCGGAGCGCGATGTTGATGCCCGGAGGAGGAACCATGAATATCCCGCATTTCCGGCATGCCTGATGGGAGTATGCCGGAATATGTGCATTTCTTCACGTACCCATGCAAATGAAACGCCCCCGTCGCATTGCCGCGGCGGGGGCGTTCCGATATGAAACTTCGTCTTCGTCAGAGGCTCGTCGCGCCGGCATCGGCCGTCGCCAGGGATTCGACCGGCATCGGCTCTCCCTGCTCGAAGTGGATGATGGACGATCCTCCGTACTGAGGGACCAGCTCGGCGATCAGGCTCTGGCAGAGCCGCCCCGAGCTGAGAAGACCGACGGCGACGGTATAGGTGAATTTCCCCTTCTTTTCGGCGATCTGCGTCAGGTAGACGTTCCCGTACCCTTGATCACGCAGATGGAGCTGAAGGTTGATCGCCTCATCGAAATCGGTCGTGCGCACGATCTCCACGGAATACCCGTGCGGGAGAATTGCCTGGCCCTCGGCGTCGAATGTAAGCATCGAGGGGGGGGCGTCATCATCCTCGTCTCCGTCGGTGGACGGTGGTACAGGCATTGCATAGAGTTCAAGACGGGCTGTGGCGGTGCCGCGGCGACGCATGCCGAGACGATCGGCGGCCTCCTCGGACAGATCCAGCACCCGGCCTCCATGATATGGGCCGCGGTCGTTGATACGTACCAGAACGCTACGGCCGGTACTGGCATCGACTACCCGGACGAGCGAACCGAAGGGGAGCGTCTTGTGCGCGGCAGTCATCTCGTTGCGGTTGAAGCGCTCTCCGCTTGCAGTACGGCGGCCATGAAAGCCGGGACCGTACCAGCTCACGCGTCCGGAGATTGTCCGCTCAGGGGCTACAGCGGCAATGTAGGACGAATCGTTCTCAGGTTCATCGACGGCGGCAGCCCGGTACAGGGAGTCGATGTCGATCGTAAGCCGGGATGAGGCATCATCGAATACAGCGGGGCGCTCATCGGCGTTTGCTGTCCAGCTTGCGTAGGAACCGATTCCGACAGCGCTCATGACTCCGGCGGCGGCAAATGCAATCAGGGTCCTGTTGCGTCGGCGGCCGGGAGTCACCGTGTCGTTCGACTTCAAATCATTCCTCCGTGGGTTGTTCAACTTGACTGTGCCGCTCTCCGGACAGGGTCCTGCTTCGGAGAGCAAACAAAAATATGTTGAACGCCCGGGCGGGGGGCTTAATTCTTGTTAACCGACTTTCCGTATATCCGGTAACGTTTGTACAGGTCCCCGTTCATCATCTCGGCGGCTCTGTTCATCATCACGTTGTCCTCCAGCACCCACGATGCCTCCCCCTCGGTGTAGCCGTGATCGCGGGTCATGCGGGTTCCGATTTCATGGTAGAGCACCGCATCCACGCCGCGGCGCTGGAAGGCCGGAACCACGCCCAATACAAGGATTCTGCCCCGTGTGATCTTCTTCTTCTTGAAGATCAGAGCCAGCAGCGCTCCCACCAGGCCGCCCCCCCGGTTGAAGATGAGCGCCTGGTTGATATCGGGGAGCCCGAGAGCGAATCCGATGGGGCGTCCGTCGCGCTCGGCGATCAGCACCAGATCCTGTGCGGCCACCTGCTTCAGGTCCGCCGCCAGGAAGTCGAACTCCTCATCGGTCATCTTCACGAATCCCCAGTTCGGTTCCCAAGCTTCGTTGTAGATCGTCTTCAACGTGGCGACATCGCGCCGGAATGCCTCTTTCTGCTTGAAATTCACCGATCTTATGACCAGCCTCTCCCGCTCCCTCACCATCTGCTGAACCCGCTCCAGCTTCGGGTTGAGGAATCCCTGCGCGGTGAGCCGATAGGCGTAGAGATCTTTAACTTTCGTTAATCCAAACGATTCTATTAAGCGGCTGTAATATTTCGGGTTGTAGGTCATGAGGATCTGGGGCGGATCATCAAAGCCCTCCACCAGCAATCCGGCCTCGTCGTTCATCGAGGGGTTTACCGGGCCGCGCATGCGTGTCATGCCGTGCTCCGCCAGCCATTGCTCCGCCGCCTGGAACAGCGCGGATGATACTCGTGTGTCGTCCACCGATTCGAAGAAGCCGAAGAATCCCACGCGGTCATCATGGATCAGGTTGTGGTTGTGATTCACGATGGCCGCGATACGCCCTACAACCCTGCCGCCGTCGCGGGCCAGGAACATCTCCATCTCGGCATGCCGGTAGAAGGGATTGCGTTTGCGGTTCAGAAGCTTCTGGCGGTCTGCGATGATCGGCGGAACCCAGTTCGGGTCGTTGCGGTAGATGGACCAGACCATGGTGATGAAGGTTCGCAGGTCTGCCGCTGTGCGGACGGGAGAGATCGAGATGCTCATGAACGATGATTCCTGTGCTGGAATGCGCCGGGGATGTGTCGGAGCTGTCCGGAGCAGTTGGGGAATGTTCCCATGCGCTGCCGCAAGGAGCAGAGCGACGTGGCGGTCCCATCACATCACCCATGCCGTATCGGGTGCGGCCATGACGCTCCACGACAGCTTCGCACTGAAATGGCCCGGCAGGCGGGTGTGGAGAGGAGCAACCGGAGGTCCGTCGTGGTGCGATGGTCCCCGGCCGGCAATGCCCGAGCCTGCCAGTTGACCGGATAATATAGCGGTGCCGGAGATTTCCGGGGGCGGATATGCCTATGGCGGAGTGAAAAAGGGGAGATGCTACCAGATCTGCCGCCACTGTAGCCGGATGCGGTAGATCAGCTCGTCGCTCTCCAGCGGCAGATTCGTCGCTGATGATTCCGAGGACTGCGCCTCGCGTTCGAGCTGGAGGACGAAGTTGCGGAGCGCCTTGATATCGAGAAGCACGGAGAGCGGCAGGTCCACGGTGACGGTGCCGTTGGCCGTCGGGTTGGAGATCTGCCCGCCGACGCGGACCACCACCTTGCCGAACTGGCTCACCACGTTCAGCTTTGCCTGGCTGAAATCTCCCGGGCGGCCGCTCATGTCGATGTCCAGGCTTCGGATGAATTCCGTGCCCCCCGCAAGAATATCGGTGAGGATGCGGCTGGCGACCGACGAGGTGCCGGAGCCGATGATCGAGTTGCTGAGATCGGAGACATTCGAGCGGAGCGCGGTCCCGGCCAGTTCGTCGGCGGTGCGGCCGAACAGCAGGAGGGAGATTGCATTGCGGTTCCGTGTGTCCTGGTCCGGCGATGTCGGCGGCTGACCGTCCAGCGTGTAGTCCAGCCGTATCTCGGGCGTTTCCAGCGTTCCGGTGATGTTGACGATCACCTCGTATTCTCTAAGCGACGAGTTATCCGCGCGGAGCGCGCGGCCGTTGTGCTGCGCGCGGATGCCAAGCTTCGTGTTGTCGATGTTGCCGCTGAAGCTCAGGCTTCCCGTGGCGTCGAATGTCTTGATGAAGATATACTTCGATCCCGGAAGCACGGAGACCGTCCCGGTGATGTTCATCTCGCCGTCGGCGCCGCGCCGTACGCGGAGCGTGTCGCCATCATTGCTCAGCTCGGCGCGAAGCTGCTCGATCGGGCTGAAGTCGATCGTCAGGAAGAGCCGCTCGCTGATGGTGATGTCCAGCGCAAGCTGCAGTACGTCGGTGAATGCCGCACGCTCGCCGGTGGAACGGGCCGGTATCCGGCTCAGCCGATCCTGCGCGGCTGCAAACTTCTCGTCGAGCGATTCAGGTTCGGGCTCTGTGCTGGCGTCGAACTCATCCACCGTATCCGTCTGGCTCAGCTCGCCGCCTCCGGCAGATTCGGGGGCGGGGGGACCATACGTATCCTCTTCGAACTGGCGCATCCAGTCCGCATAGTCCACGTAGTTCACCACCTCGCTGCTCACCCGCTCGACGCCCCCCTGCTCCATGCGGAGATTGCCGTTGAGGATCGCGACGTCGCCCGAGAGGAAGGGATGGTCCATCGTCCCGCTGAAGTGGAGCGGCTGCTGGCCGCTGGCGATCACCAGATCGCCGTAAATGGTTTCGTTCACGGCCTGCGTGGCCTCGCTCAGCACAAGAAGCTGGTCTGTGCGGGCAATGAGATTGATCTCGCCCAGCTCCAGTCCCGTGAGATCGATGGTTCCCTGCACGGTGGCGCGGCCGCCGACCAGATCGCGCGGGTCGTTCCGGACGATCAGCTCGTCGATGGCAAGGATGTCGCGTTCGAACCGGACACGGGCATCGCCGTAATACAGGATATTGTTCCCCTCCACCAGAACCCTGGCGTTATGGATCGCTCCCTCGCCGACATAGTCCAGGTCGGGGAATCTGCCGGTGGCGCTGAAGCGGATGTCGGCCAGGCCGCCACGTATCTGGGCACCGGAGAGGAAGGGGGCCAGGAATGCGATGGGGAGGCTATCGGTGCGGGCCTGGATGTCGGCGTCGCGGCCGGAAATCAGCCGTTCATCGCGCGAGGCGAGCGCGAGGTCGATAGGGAGCGCATTGATGTCGATCCGGGCGGTCAGACGGGAGGTGTCCACCATCAGACGCTCGTTCACCCTGTCCGGCGCCGTTGGGAAGAGGAGATCGGAGATCTGGATGCTGCCGGTAAGGTTCCGGTCGGCGTAATGAACATCGGACATGATGTTGCCGATGAAATTGCCGGAGTAGCTCATCGAATCGATGGCGATCGTTCCATCGATCGCAGGGTCTTCGAGCGTCCCGTCCACCTCGAAACGCAGTTCGCGCAGCCAGCCCCCCATCTGATCGATCGCCAGCGCCTGGTCGCTGCCGATGAAGGGAGCCAGTCCCCTGATCGATCCGTCGGTGGCCCGTATCACCACATGCTCCAGGCGGCTGCCGCCGACCAGGCTGCCGGTAATCGCCACCGTCTCGCCGCGGCGTCTCCGCATTGCAAGGCTGTCGATTCTAACGACATCCTCATTGACCAGCGCCTGCACCACGCCCAGGTTCCGCCAGCGAAGCCCGTTCGGCAGGCCGACGCGCACCGTGTCCAGGCGGATGCGATAGCCTTCCGGATCGGTCGTGTTCACCTCGCCGCCGATGGCGAGCGATACCGCATTGTTCACGGCGGTGGCCCCGCTGACGCGGAATGCTCCCTCTTCAAGCGCGACGATGATCCGCGGAGCATTCAGGATGACGTCATTGAACTGCGCCAGCGAATCGGCGCGCAGCAGTACGCGGGCGGTGGAGATATCCTCGATGCGCCCCGGTGAAATATTACGGAGCTCGATGTCGATCTGCGTGGAGAGCAGTTGCAGCCGGAGCGAATCCTGCTCGTAGAGGAAGTTCCGGAGGCTGCCGGCCGCCGTGATGCTGAATAACTGCGAGGTGCCGCTGATCTCGCCGCGCAGCTCCCCTCTCGCTGCTATCTCGGCGCCGTTCAGGAAGAGCGAGAGGGGGGCCAGATTCTTGATGTCAAGTTCGTACCGGGCGTTCACCGGATCGCCGAAGGGGCGCTCCTCAAGCGCGAAGAGGTCTTCCTCACGATAGTTCGCCTTCTTGCTCAGGTACTCCACGATGCCATCAATGCCCTGGGCGACGCCCTCGATCACATTCGTGAAATCCCATCTCCCCGTCATGTCGAGGTCGGCCAGGTTCGAGCGAAGCCGGAGCGTGCGGTCGGCGGCGCTGTCGATCATCAGTGCGACCTCGGCGTTCACCGGCGTGAATGGCCGTCCCCCGGGGAGCTCGGCCGCGGTGACATTGACCGAGGCGGTTCCCTGCATCCGGTCGGGATCGAAGTTCACCCCGCTGCCTTCGACGGTGAAGGTCATACGTGTCGGCGATGCATCCGGAAGGATGTCGGACAAGGCGAATCTGTTGCCGCGCGCGCTGACATTGTAGCGTGGCGTGTCCTTCTCGCGGAGGTCGAGCCAGCCGCCGAGGGTGAGAGATGGCTGCTGGACGAACAGCTCCCCTTCGATCGATCCCGCCGGAACCGGCTGCTCCAGAGTCGCAGTGACATTACGGCGCATGAATGCCACCACGGTGGCGGGGGCGCGTCCCAGAATCGCGGCTTCATCCGGCTCCCCCTTCGGCCCCCATGCCACCAGCAGCGTATCGGCCATGATGAACCCGCCGTCCCGGGCCGAACCGTCCAGGATCAGGCGGCGGTATGTTCTGCCGGCGATGGTGGAGGATTCCGAATAGAGGCGGACATCGCTGTTCAGTTCGTCGAGGCCGAACCCGCGGCCGCTTGCGAGGATATGGCCGTTGAAGTCGCTGGCGTAGGAGGGATCGTTCAGTACCGGCGCCAGGTTCGCGTGCGCCAGCGCCAGATCCGCCGTATAGCGCGCGACCGTGCCGCGCAGGTCCATCCATGCCCCGCCCCGCACGGTTCCGATGGCGGTGACGGCGTCGATGGCGGTATTGAAGGCCTGCGGCGCCCCCACGAACGCAGCCGAACGGATCTCGACGTCCCCGAGGTAGCCGAGATCGGGGATGTCCAGACCGGGGACATGGAGAGGAACGTCGGCGTAGGAGAGTTCGGATTCGCGCATCCGGACATCCATGAAGAGGCTGTCCGGCCGGTCGAGATTCCGGATGCGCCCGTTGATGGCGATATCGGAGTGGGTGAGGCCGAGTTCGAGATTGGCTATTGTGATGTCGCCGTAGGTTCCCTCGGCTTTCAGCTCGATGGCGGGGCTTCCGCCCAGGAAGTCGAGTGACGGGACAAATCGCTTCAGCTCCAGCGTCGATATCCGCTCGGCGTCAAGTTGCAGATGTATCGGGCTCCGACCCCACTTCTCCGGGCCTGGCGCTTCGTTGGCGAAAAAGTTGACCGAATCGAGTCGTGCGTCGAGTTCCAGGAGCGTCCGGTCCGTTTCCAGTTGGAGATCCTCCACCGTGATGCCGGTGGTGTCGATGGCGATATGCCCGGCCAGGTCCACCAGCCGGATGTCGGGACGCGGCATATCGAACGTCATGTTCTGAATCCAGACCGACTGCGTCACCGACTCGATATGCGCGCGGGCCGAGAGGTTGAAGTTCTCCAGGCTGATGTACGAGTAGTTCACGCTCCGCGTGACCGTGTCGAAATCATCCGGTTGCGTGAGGTCCGAAAGGGAGACTGTCGCGTTGCGGATCTCCAGCCCGTGCACATTGATGGTGTAGGGGAATGGAGTGGAGACCGAATCGGTGACGGGGGAGGGTTTCGTGATGCGGGCGAAATTCCAGACGCTGTCGCGCGCGTTGCGGACGAGGTTGATGACCGGGTTGTGAATCACGGCGGTGACGCCGATGATCCCCTCGCGGAAGAAGGGGCGAAGCTGGTAGCGCAGGTCGATCAGAGGCGTCGTCAGCAGCGTGGTGCTGTCAGCGATGACGGTGACATCATGCAGGGAGAGCCCGGTGATGAGGTTGCCGGAGACCGAACCGACCTCCACGCGCGCTTGAAGCATGTTGTTGAGAGCATCGAGCCCCTGGGATAATCCCAGGCGCCGTACCGGATCGAACTGCGTCAGTACGATTGCCAGCGCGCAGAGGAAGGCCACTCCCGAAAAGAGGAAGACCAGGAAACGCGCGCTGAACCTGACGATGTTATTGATGGATCGTACCATGAAGCAGAGGGGTCATGCAGATCATGCTCAGAGAGCCGTGTGTCCGGCGCGGGTTTAACGTGACCGATGGCGGAAGCCATAATGCGTTCATAGGCCATCGGATTCACCGGGTTCGGCGGGGAGTGCCGGCGTCATCGGCGTAAACGTCCGCCTTCTTCACCATATACAGCCAGTACACGTTCGATGATACCGGTGGTCGATCGCCCCGGGACCAGGTTGATTGCCCGCACCTCCCCTCCGCTGCTACGCACAATATCCGAGCCAACGATATAGCCCGGACCGGCTGCGGCATCGGGGTCATAGTCGCCCCCCTTGACCAGGACGTCGGGCATCAGCTCCCGTATCAGCTCGAACGGCGTATCCTCGGTGAAGATCGTGACGAGAGCGACGCAGCGCAAGGCGGCGATGACTGTTGCGCGGTCCGCCTCCCCGACGAGGGGGCGCAGCGGACCTTTCAGCCGTGAGATCGATTCATCGCTGTTGATCCCCACCACCAGCGCATCCCCGAGCGATGCCGCCTCCTCCAGATAGCTCACATGCCCGCGGTGCAGGATATCGAAGCATCCGTTGGTGAAGACGACGCGGCGCCCATCCCGGCGGAGCCGGCCGCATTCCTCGATAACGTCAGGACGTGAAAGAACAGGCACGGGAGTCTGTGATTCTTGATGTACGATTGAAGGAGCGGGAAGTCAAACATCAACAAGTAAGAGCGGGTGGGTGCTCTTCCTTTGCGTTCTTTGCATATGTTTTTTCCGCAACATAAACGTGCGCATTCCCCTTCCCCTCACGCCGTCGGCTCGACGCTTCTACCATAGTCGCTTACCAGCGCCTGGAGGAGCTGTTCATGTCGCACCGGCACGGTTCCCACCTGTTCGCACACGATCCCGGCCGCATGATTGGCGATCACCACCGCCTCCTGCATCGACGCCCCGGCCGCGCATGCCGTGGCGAGCGTCGCGATCACCGTATCGCCCGCGCCGGAGACATCAGCCACCTGAATGGCCTTTGTCGGCACCAGCACCGGATCATCATGTCTCCTGGCGAGCATCATTCCCTCCGAGCCGAGCGTCAGGATCACATGTTCGCACCCAAGACGCCGCAGCAGCTCCTGCACTCCCTCCTGGCGTTCGTCATACGTCCGCAGCTTCCGCTGCAGCGCATCCTCCGCTTCCTTGCGGTTCGGCTTCAGGACGGTAACGTCCTGGTACTCGAAGAAGTTGTTGAACTTCGGATCGACATAGACCGGGACCTGATGCCGGCGTGCGAGCCGGACGACCTGGGGAATGAGATCGCGCGTTATGACGCCCTTGTTGTAGTCCTGCAGGATCAGCGCGTCGATCGTGCCAATGTTCTCCTCCAGAAGCCCCAGCAGCGCCTGCCGTCCGTTGCCGCCGATCTCCCGGCGCTCCTCGCGATCCATCCGGACCATGTGCTGGCTGGAGGCGATCACGCGGGTCTTCACGGTCGTGGGGCGCACGGGATCGTTCATCAGCCCGTCATCGCCGATGCCGAGGCCATCCAGCAGATCGCGAAGCTGCCGTCCCGGGCCGTCGTTCCCGATGATGCCGAGCAGGAGGGGGGATGCGCCGAGCATCACCAGATTGTATGCAACGTTGGCTGCTCCGCCCGGATACTCCGTCTCCTCCTCGATGTCAACGATGGGAACAGGAGCCTCCGGAGAAATGCGCGAGACCGTGCCTCTGTAGTAGCGATCCAGCATCACGTCGCCGATCACGGCGATACGGCGTCCGACGAAACTGTCAAGAAGTTGAGCGATACGAGATTCGGAGAGTATCATCGAAGGGAGTTCTGTGCTGCGTCATGGGCGTGCGCCGGAATTCTGGAGCGTGGAACCGGGTGCCACCCCGGGGTGCGCCGCCTCAAACATACGCAGGATGATGTGGATAGAAGACTTTATGCCAGTGTAACACCCGGCGGGCATCGATGTTAGCGCCGGGCGGTGTAGCGATGAATTCCCGTTGCGAACAGAGAGGCCCCGGAGAATTCGGATCACCGGGGCCTGTATGGATATCGGATACGGGTGCCGCAGGATCGTCAGCCCAGGTATGCACGCAGCGCCTTGGAGCGCGATGTGTGGCGAAGGCGGCGGATCGCCTTCTCCTTGATCTGACGGACCCGCTCGCGGGTAAGCTGGAACCGCTCGCCGATCTCCTCCAGCGTGAGCGAGTGCTCGCGATCCAGGCCGAAATACAGCCGGATCACTTCGGCCTCGCGCTCGGAAAGCGTCGAGAGGGCGCGGCGAACTTCGATCTTCAGCGACTCGGACATCAGCCCGGTATCGGGAGCAGGCTGCGACTCGTTGGTCAGAACGTCCAGAAGGCGGTTGTCCTCACCCTGCGCGAACGGTGCATCCACAGACAGATGGCGTCCGGAGATCTTGATCGTGTCGGCCACCTCGGACATCGTCATGTCCAGTTCCTCGGCCAGCTCGGCGGCGGTCGGCTCACGCTCGAACTGCTGCTCCAGCTCGGAGAACTTCTTGCCGATCTTGTTCAGCGCGCCGACACGGTTCAGCGGGAGCCTGACGATACGGGACTGCTCCGCGAGCGCCTGGAGGATGGACTGGCGGATCCACCACACAGCATACGAGATGAACTTGAAGCCCCGGGTCTCGTCGAATCGCTTTGCCGCCTTGATGAGGCCGAGATTCCCCTCGTTGATAAGATCGCCGAGCGACAGCCCCTGATTCTGATACTGCTTCGCCACGGAGACGACGAAGCGAAGATTGGCCTTGGTCAACTGTTCGAGCGCCCGTTCGCCGTCGAACCCGCCCTTCTTGATCCGCTTGGCCAGTTCGATCTCCATCTCCGGAGTCAGCAGCTCGACCTTGCCGATTTCCTGAAGGTAGCGATCCAGAGACTGGCTTTCACGGTTTGTATACTGTTTGGTTATCCGCACGGGAACACCTCAACGAATGATTCCACAACTGGTAACGATGAAACACGGTCTACATCAACCGAGCGCTCCATATCGCATGCGTGACGTATGGGGCGCTCGTGCCGTGTACTGCTTCAAATGTTCATAGAGGCCGGGAACCGCCTGCCGTCCGGCGCCGCCATCTCGCGGCCATCCGGCTCGCGGCCATCCGGCTCGCAACCAGAATTACACCCGCTTTTCCCGCGAACGTTACGGCGCATCAGCCGGCCGGTTCGATCGTCGCGAGTGCATCTGCGAGCGCCGCATGATCCGGAGTCCGCCGCAGCGTCGATGCTTCGATCAGGCGCAGCCCGGAGATCCCGCCAAATTCCTGAAGATGATCGTCGGTAATCACCGGCAATCCGGATTCGATAGCCATGGCGGCGACGATAGCGGTTCGATGACCCCCCATTCGACCTTCTGACGAAAGAAGAAGGGCGATTGTTTTAGCATATCTGCTGCTGGCGCCGAGAATCTTCAATCCGAACAATGCCTGTTCCACCGTGCGCCGCTCCCCGTCATCGCGGGCGGCGCTGTAGATTTCGGCCGCCTGGAGGAACGTGGTGCAGCAGGAAATGGTTCCCAGCAGCCGTCGCATCAACGGAACCTCATCGGGCGCGGCCGTGAGATATTCCACGATAACATCCGTTTCGAGCAGCACCCCTTTCATGTTGCAGCCGCTCCGCCGGAGGATTTCCCAAGGGCGAGCAGGCGTGCGGCGAGCTCCCCCGATGCGGCCGCCCCCTCGCCTCCGAGAACCACGGTCGCCACATCGCGGTCCAGGCTCTGCACCGCCGCCACGCGGTCGATCATCGCCGTATCTATCCCGCGGTGCGCAAGCCGCGCCTCCTCCTCCGCAACTGTCGAGACGGTAACTGCCAGACGTACGATCCCTTTCAGGCGCAGCCGCGCGGCGATCTCCGGCGGCAGCTCGATGCGGCCGTCGCGCGCGTCGGCGAAAAATTCATAGCGAAGGCTCATGGTATAACCGATTGGATGAATACGCGGGACCGGCAGGGGATGATGCTTCCCGACGGATAAAAGCCTGGAACATCCGCGGAAAAGATGCGGGCGGAAAATGCCCGATGTTCCAGTCTGCGAGGCAGGCCCGGCCGGGATGTGCCGTCCGGCGGCATCTGGTTCATCGGAAGTGCCTGACACAATGATGCTGTCCGGTGCCCAGCATGCGCCGCTCATGCCACGGACGACCAGCCACCAGCCACAGACCGGAGCCGGACTGCTGCGGCAGCAATCCGGCCCCACTCCCGTGAAGTTGGGAGCATTAAAGATATCCATTCATCTCATGGGGCGAAAGCGGATATCGCCCGCCGGAGATATATGAAATTGTAGAGCCGCGAAATTCCTATCTGCTCGACGTTCCCCGTCCTATCGCCCTGACCAGAGCATCGCGCGCGGCCGCGGCATTCTCGTCCAGCGGGGCGGATCGCCGTTCTCCGAGCCTTCGCGCCGAAAGCAGCGCCTCGTCGGCAGCGGCCGGATTGCCTGCTCTGTACAGGATGATTGCCCGGTAGATCTCCGATTCCGCGCTGCGGGGCGTCCCTTCGGCGAAGAGGGCGCGCATCGTCTCCGGATCGGTCAGCAGCGGGCTGTTGTTGATGATCTGCTCCTGCAGGAACCGGACGTAGGACAGCGTGTCGGCGCCGGTGGTGGAACGGACTGCCTGCAGGGCGATGGTGTCCGAATTCACCCGGTGGTCGGCGTCCATGAACAACTGGATTTTCAGGGTGTACGTCCCCTCGGCGATGCGGTTGGAGTTTTCCGAGGAGAGCATGACGACTCTCTCGCACGATCCCGGCGGGATCGGGAAGAGAAGGCTGTCGGAGATTTCCCGGAAGCCCCAGCCGAGCTGCGACCCCGGGGCATCGAAATAGAAGGGCTGGCCCGAGAAGGGGGCGCATGCGTCGCGATCGGTCACTTTCAGCCGCAGAAAGAAGGGGGAGCCGATGTGGAAACGGAGCAGATCGGACGGTTTTTCCGCCGGCGCAATGAACATGCGGGGATCGCTCCAGGGGGGCGGGGGAGCCGGGGCTTTTCCGAACTCCTCTTCCTCCTCCTCGTACTCTTCATATTCGTCGCGATCGGCGCTTGCCGTGTGGCGCGAACTGGAGCATCCGGCATAGGTGAGGAAGAGGGAAAACGCGAGAATTCCACAGAAAAACGTGGAATGTAGAAGCGAGCGTAGGAGCATCGGACTGGTGTGAGCAGATTTTATCATGAAGAAACGATAACGTTTGACTTTCGCCGGCAGGGGCTCTATTTTCATCGGTGATGACGGTAACGCAACCAACCCGAATCATGGCTCAATGCCGGGAAGTGTTCGCACCCACCCGCGTACCGGCCGTCCCCGTCCCCATTCACGCATCCCTTCCCGGTCCGTATCGCGGAGCTGCCAAGCTAAGAACTTCTCACTATTTGTCTCACAGTAAATTGGAGCAGTGCCTATGTTCATAACGTTTGAGGGCATCGACTGCTGCGGCAAGTCAACCCAGGCCCGCCTGCTGGCGGAGCGGCTGGGACAGACCGGACGAGACGTACTGCTGCTTCGTGAGCCCGGCAACACACGGCTGTCGGAACACATTCGTGCGATTCTGCTGAACAAGGAATTTACCGAGATGAACGAGCGGACGGAGCTGCTGCTGTTCGCCGCCAGCCGGGCGCAGCTCGTCGGCGAGGTGATCCTGCCGGCAATCGAACAGGACAAGGTCGTGATCTGCGACCGATTCTATGACTCCACCGTCGCCTATCAGGGCTACGGCCGCCAGCTTCCGCTGGAGGACATCACCCATATCAACCGGATCGCCACCCAGGATCTGGTCCCCGATATGACATTCTTTATCGATATTTCGCCCGAACTTGCCTTTGAACGCTGCAGGGAGCGCCTGGTGGCGGAGCGCGACCGGATGGAGGAAAGCGGCGTCCGGTTCTACGAGCGCGTCATCAACGGCTACATGACGCTCGCCGAACAGGAGCGCGGCCGGTTCTACGTGGTTGACGGCTCCAAGCCCGCCCCTGATGTTCACCTGACGATCTGGCGCCTCGTTCTGGAGAAGCTGCCACAGATGGAGAACAACGTTCCGAACCGGGACGCCGAGCCGCTGGAAGATACGATCCCATCGTTTGAAATGAATTCCGTTCTCGTCTGACCGGCAGGCGATTCGGATGAAGGAAGTAGAGCACGCCCGGCTGCGCATGGAGGAAAAAAGTTCTGCGGCCGGGCGTTTTACGTTCCGGCCGTCTGGCGTAACATGCAGGCGTCGCCAGGGTTATGGATAGCGGTCGGCAGACCAGTTTTTTTTGTTATGGACTGCTGGCGGCCGGGTGCGTACCTTCCCGCCCGCGTCCGGTATACGTATCGCGGCGGCGCCGTAGCCTGATGTCCGGCGTCGGCCGATCGAGTCGGGAAGCCCTTTCCGTCCCCGTTCCTGTTGGAATACAATCGTCCTCGATATGCGAGCAGCCTTCAGATCCAGTGCTCTCCTTGTTCTCCTCAGTCTTCTTGTGCCGGCGGGCGCGGGCGCCCAGGTGATATCCGATGCATGGATCGCCGGACTTGAGGGGGGCTCCGGGATGTATCTCGGCGAGTTCAACAGCCTGCAGTACCAGGGATCGCTGGCGCCGCACTTCGGCACCGACTTCACGATCAGCCTCCGGTACAACTTCGCCCCGTCGTTCTCCCTGCTCGGGGCGTTCGGCCTGACGAATCTCTCCTACGGCATCAGCCAGAGCAACCGTCTGCGCTACGCCGGCAACTTTTTCGGTCCCGCCGGGGGGACGACGTATCCGGGCACCTCCGTCGCCATCACCGAGGAGAACAACGTCTCCATCAACCGCTATCTGGTAATGGCCCGCAGCCACTTCTTCCCGGAGTCGCGCCTGGTTCCGTACTTCACGCTCGGCCTGGGACTGATGAACTTCGAGGTCACGAACGACAGCGGCGAAACCATCCCGAAGAATCTCACCGGCGATTATGACAACCTGGTGATGGTGATGCCGATCGGCGGCGGCGCTGAATATCATATCAGCGATCGCATCGGGCTCTATCTGCAGGGACTTTTCTATATCAACTCCACCGACTATCTGGATGGCTACGCCCACTTCCTCGATTTCGATGCAGGGGAGGTGGAGGAGCCGGGAGCCGGAGAGGTGGAGACCCCGTCGGATTACTTCGCAACGCTGACACTGGGCATATCGGTGACGCTTGGTTATCCGGAGACGAACAGACCGGAACCACCTCCGCCGCCCGCTCCCGGGCCGTTGCCCACGGCAGCCGGACAGCCGGCAGCCGGGCAGCCGGCAGCCGGGCAGTCCCGGACGGCTGAGCGGCCGCGTACCGAGCCCTCCCCGCCGGATACCTCGATGTATCAGCCGGAGCCGCTTCCGGCGCCGGCCGACACCACGGCTCCCGCGACGCCTGCCTATGCCGATGGATTCTCATCGTCCGACAGCGATGGCGACGGCCTAACCGACGATCAGGAGCGCCGCCGCTATCTCACCGATCCCTATTCCGCCGATACCGATGGCGATAATCTGGGAGATGCCGATGAGATTCTGCGCTACAACACGAGCCCGAACAATCCGGATACTGACAACGATGGCCTGAGCGACGGCGCGGAGGCGATCGTCTACAACACGAATCCGCTGGCGGCCGACAGCGATGGCGACGGGCTGCGCGACGGCCAGGAGATACGGCTCTACAAGACCGATCCGATGGAAGTGGATACCGACAACGACGAGCTTGGCGACGGCGCCGAAGTGACAAGGATCTTCACCGATCCGCTCAACCCGGACAGCGATGGCGACGGTGTGCCGGACGGGCGCGATCAATGCCCGAACCTCAAAGGCTCCCCTGCCAACAACGGCTGCCCCGACGGCATGGCGCCCGCCGACTATTCCGAGCGCATCCGCCAGAGCGGTCCGCTGCGCGGGCTTCCGGAAAGCCCGATGGAGGGGGACCGCACCGACTTTTCCGGTATCTTCTTCCGTGTCAACAGCGACGACTTCGATCTCTCCCGTCCGGAAACGGCAGAAAATCTGGGGAGATTGCTGAACTACATGCGCCAGTGCGACGACATCGGCGTAGTGGTGGAGGGGCACACCTCCTCGGAGGGGAACCCGGCGTGGAATCAGAAGCTTTCGGAGATGCGTGCCGAGCGTGTGCACCAGTGGCTGCTGGACAATGGCGTAGAGCCGGACAAGATCCTGGGGACCGTCGGATACGGAAGCGGGCTTCCCCGTATTCCGGAGCCCCGGGAGGGGAACGTTCCCCCCGCGCTGCTCGAACAGATCAGGAAGCAGAACCGGCGTATCACCACGCTGGTTCGCGAGCCGTGCCGCTGATGCCGTACGGTAGTCGCATCTCTGGCCTGTCCGTGCTATCTTTGTGCTATGGAATCGGCGTTCCATGCAGGGTCCATGCCATGGAGCGCCTCTGTTATCCATGTGATTCGTCTGCTGATTCATCCCTTTTCCCGCTTCCATCTCCCACAGTTGCCGTGATATGCGGCGCGCGCTCCTCTTTGAAGAAGCGTGCGGATATCGTGCGCAATGCGCCCGCTCATGCCCGACGAACGGTGGATGATCCGGTCCATCCGTAGCGGTGTATCGTTACGAAGCATCACAGGGGGGCGCTTTCATCGGTGGCATACCCATCCATAAATTCGTGCCGTCGGCGTGCACATCCCCGCAAGTTCTCGCAGAATCCCCCCCGGATTGCCCCCGAGTGCTCATTGGCATGTTTCCTGCTGATACTGCTGTGTCGGCTGTCGATGCAGACCGACAGGCAACGATACCATATGGAGAATTCCAGACGTAATTCGCTTTTTCGACTACTACACAGGTGGTTCATGAAACAACATGTACGCGCTTTTGCACTACTGGCGGCTACCGCGCTGCTGGTGATGACTTCCACCGTCCCGGCGCCGGCGCAGTCGGCGGCCGGCCGCGTGGCCTTCGGAGCACACTACGGACTGAGCAAGTACTGGGGCTCCTTCACTGACAACCAGTTCTGGCAGGGGGGGGATATCTACGTCAGGTGGAATATCATTCCCTTTCTCTCCGTGCACGGAATGTTCGGCATCTCGCAGCTTCGCTACAAGGTGAACGAACAGAACCTCCGCGATCATCCCGGGTACTTCGGCGATCCCAATGCCTCGTTCTACCCCGGGACGGGCATCGTCCGTGAGGAGAAGAACGGCATCAGGGTCAACACCTATTCGATGATCCTCTCGTACAACATCACGCCGCACCAGAAACTGGTTCCCTATATCTTCGGCGGCGTCGGGATGATGAACTTCGAGCCGCGCAATCTGGGGCAGAATGTCGGCCTGCCGAACAATCAGCGCGGGCTCTACGACAAGACGCAGGTGATGTTCCCGCTGGGGGCGGGCATCGAGATGTACGTCACGGATGACCTCACGCTCAATGCGAAGGGGCAGGTGCATCTGACGGGAACGGATTATCTGGATGATTTCGCCGACCCCGGCGACAGCCCGAACGACATCTTTGCCGTGTTCGGCGTCGGCGCCGGCTACTACATCTTCGGCTCGCTGGACTGCGACGAGGACGGCCTGACGGATTCCGAGGAGAAGCGTCTGGGCACCGATCCGTGCAACATCGACACCGACGGCGACAAGCTGACCGACTTCGAGGAGGTGCGTACGTACCGGACCGATCCGCTCAAGGCCGATACCGACGGCGACGGGCTCACCGATTTCGACGAGCTCCGCACGCACGGCACCGATCCGCGCAATCCGGACACCGACAACGATGGCCTGAACGACGGCCAGGAGATCGCCCGCAAGACCGATCCGAAGAACCCCGATACCGACGGCGATACGCTGACCGACGGCGACGAGGTGAACATGCATCGCACCGATCCCACCAAGGCCGACACCGATGGCGATGGTCTGACCGATGGCGAGGAGGCGACGGTGTACGCCACGAACCCGCTTGCCGCCGATACTGACGGCGATGGTCTGACCGATGGCGAGGAGGTGAAGACCTACCGCACGAACCCGCAGGTGGCCGATACCGACAACGATGGCCTGAAGGATGGCGAGGAGGTGAAGACCTACACCACCGATCCGCTCAAGGCCGATACCGACAACGACAAACTGACCGACGGCGAGGAGGTGCTGCGGGTGAAGACCGATCCGAAGAATCCGGATACCGACGGCGACACCGTGATCGACGGCGACGACAAGTGCCCGCTGATCGTCGGCGTGCCGGAGCGGGACGGATGCCCGGCGCCGCCGAAGGTGGGGACGATCACGAACTTCCCGGAGATCTACTTCATCGTGAACACCGACGAGTTCGACTTCTCCCGTCCGCAGACCGACGAGAACCTGGCGAAGCTGCTGGCCTACGTCAACCAGTGCCCGGGGCTCGGGGTTATCATCGAAGGGCATGCCTCGCGCGAGGGGACGGAGAAGAGGAACCAGGAGTTGAGCGAGATGCGCGCCGTGCGGGTGAAGCAATGGCTGATAGAGCGGGGGATCGATGCGAACAAGATCGATCTGACGATCGGCTACGGAAGCAGGCGCAACGCCGTGCAGGAGCCCGATCCGAAGTCGGCCGAGGCGCGGAAGATGGACCCGACGGAACTGGAGAACATCCGCAAGCAGAACCGTCGCATCGCCGTGAAGGTCTCGCGTACGTGCGACTGACCGGCCGATCCGGTGCCAGCCGGACATTTGTCCGGTGAATGAGATGGGGGCCGGAGAGGAAGCTCTCCGGCCTTCTGCGTTTGCCGTGTCCGGCGAGAGGAGCGGCCGTCACGGAATCCTGCCATTGAGAGATACTCAGCCGGCGCCGCATGAACATTCAGCATCATATGCGGCCACAGGCAGACTCGAAGCGCCACTTTCGTATATTGGCGAGCTATGGAACACAGTGAATCGCCTCAGCAGGCGGCATTTTTTCCTCCCCCGCTTCAGCATACGAAGATCCTGTGCACGCTCGGTCCGGCGACAGCCACACAGGAACGTATCAAACAGATGATCATCGCCGGAGCCGACGCCATCCGTCTGAATTTCTCGCATTCCCGCCACGAAACCCATCGCAGTCTCTTCGACATGACGCGCGCGGCCGCGGCGGAACTCAATCGTCATATCCCCATCATCCAGGACCTTCAGGGGCCGAAGATCCGTATCGGAGCGCTCCCCGGCGGTCCAGTGCTGCTCCGTCCGGCGGCGAAGGTTGTGCTCACCACGGAACAAGTCGCCGAAGGGGACGAACGCATTCCGGTGGTCTACAAGAAGCTCGCGGACGATGTCCAGCCCGGCGATATGATCTTTCTGGACGACGGACTGATCACGCTCCGGGTTGACGCCAAGAGCGGCAGGAACGTCGCCTGCAGCGTTATCAACGGCGGGCTGCTGAAGGAGCACAAGGGGGTGAATCTCCCCGGTGTGAACATCAGCGAGCCGGCGCTCACGGCCAAGGACCGGCGCGATCTGGTGTTCGGGCTCGAACTCGGCGTCGATTTCGTGGCGCTCTCCTTCGTCCGTTCCGCCAGGGACATACTCGATCTGAAGAAGCTGATCGCGGCGCGGGGGAAGGCGACGCCGGTGATCGCGAAGATCGAGAAGATCGAGGCGATCCGGGAACTTGATGCAATCATCGCCGCCAGCGATGCCGTGATGATTGCGCGCGGCGATCTGGGGGTGGAGTTGCCGAGCCACGAGGTGCCGCTGCTGCAGAAGCGCATCATCAAGCGCTGCAACGAGATGGGCAAGCCGGTGATCACGGCCACGCAGATGCTGGAATCGATGGTGAACAACCCGCGTCCGACACGCGCCGAATCATCGGACGTCGCCAATGCGGTGTTCGACGGCACCGACGTGGTGATGCTTTCGGCCGAAACCTCGGTCGGGGCGTATCCGGTGGAGGCGGTGATCATGATGAACGACATCATACGCACCAGCGAGAGCGCCGTCGCGTTCGATCCCATGCTACGCGGGCCGAACAACGTGCAGAATGCCAGTGAGCAGGCGGAGTACGCCGTCGCCACCGCGGCATGCGTGCTTTCCGTACAGGTGAACGCCCATGCCATCCTCTGCCTTACCTATACTGGTAATACGGCCCGCGTCATGTCGCGCCACCGGCCGGGCGTCCCGATCATCGCCATGGCGCAGGACGAGGTGCTCTGCCGCCAGTTGAGCCTGTACCGCGGCATCTACAGCATTATCATCGACCAGCCCGAATCCACCGAGGACGCCCTGACGGTCATGAAGCGTGCGGCGCTGGATGCCGGGGTGGCGGAGGAGGGGGATATCGTGATCATCACGACCGGGTATCCGCTCGACGAGAAGGCGAGCACCAACATGGTTGCAGTAAACCACATCTAGCATGGCGACGTGCAGGAAGGCGCGGGGACTCGTAGTACGGGATATTCCATCGGATTCAATTCTGAAATTGACTCGTAGTCACCCCCCCGCGTATATTGGCAGCCTTTCCGAATCGAACGTTGGGAAGATCCATGCATATCTCTCGATATTCCTTCTAGTTACGTGAGCGGAATCAAGTATTCTGTGGAGCACTGTCTGTGAAGCAAACAAAGTATCGCACATTACTGATCGTCGCCATTCTTCTGGCGTGCGGTTTTGCGCTCTGGCCGACCTATCGTGCCTACCAGCTCGATACTGATCGAAAGGCGGCTGCCCTTCAGGGAGACTCGACTCTTGCCCGGTGGGACTCGATCCACGGTGCAAACTACCGGGAGTCTCTGCGCAATTTCCTTGCCTTTCCCATCAAGCTCGGTCTCGATCTCCAGGGGGGTATGTATGTCACTATGGAGGTGGACATTCCCGGGCTGCTCTACGAGAGCGCGCAGCGCGAGGCGGTGGACGAAGCATTTGAGCAGGTGATCGCCGCCACCCGCAAGGAGGCGGCTCTTTCCGACGAGCCTGTGATCGAGATCTTCATGCGCAATTTCAACGCCATCGCCGCCCCGCAGGGGAAGACGCTGCTCAACTACTACGACGTCGGCGATCTGGGCGGCAATGTGAACGATGATGCCGTGCTCCAGAGGCTTACCCGCAATATCGAGGATGCCGTGGATCAGGGCGTGGAGGTGGTGCGCCAGCGTATCGACAAGTATGGTCTGAGCGAGACCACCATTCAGAAGGTGGCCGGCCGTCGCATCGTCCTGGAGCTTCCGGGCGTCACCGACGCCGAGGGGGTGCGCAGCCTTATTCAGACGACGGCGCGTCTGGAGTTCAAGCTCGTCAAGAACAATGCCGACGCCGTCCGGCTGTTCCAGCGCATCGACCGGGTGCTTGCAGGCAAGGTCACGAACGACGAGGATTCCACGGCCACTCCGGCGCGCGATACGGCCATCGCTGCCGGTGCCGACAGCACGCGCGGCGATTCGACGATCGCCTCCGCCGATGGCGCGGGGGGGATGGACACTGCGGCAGGGCCGACGGCCGTCGCCGACAGCAGCCTGGACACGGCCGATCCCTATGCCGGCCTGACGGACGAGCAGAAGATCGATTCGATCCGGAAGGATCATCCCTTCACGACACTCTTCCAGACGCTCGCCCGGATGTCCGAGGATGCCCAGCCGCAGGATGCCTTCGGCGCATATTTCATGAAGAACGTCCCGGACGGCATCTACGAATTCTTCACGAGCCGCTCCGGCATGCAGAGGATGAAGGCGCTCCTGGCTCGCAGCGATGTCAGGGCCGTCATTCCCGAGGATGTGGTGATCGCATTCAGCGCCCATCCGGAGTTCGGCGGCGAGGATGACGAGACGGCCACCTACGGCATCTATGTCCTGCCGGCGGAAAGCGAGCTGACCGGTGAGGCGGTGGCCGATGCCCGTGCCGACTTCGACCCGCAGACCGGAAGGCCGGTGGTGATGATGGGAATGAGTGTCGATGGCGCCGAGAAGTGGGCGGATATCACCGGCCGCAACATCAAGAAGCGCATCGCCATCGTGCTCGACTCCGCAGTCTACTCCGCGCCGGTTGTGCAGGGGCGTATCGCGGGGGGCAGCTCGCAGATTACGGGCTCGAAGGATGTGAAGGAGGCGAATCTTCTGGCGGTGGTTCTGAAGGCCGGCGCACTGAAGGCTCCGGTGCACATCATCGAGGAGCGCATCGTCGGCCCGTCGCTCGGCGAGGACTCGATCAACCAGGGCATCACGGCCACGCTCTTCGCGGCGCTGCTGGTGGTGCTTTTCATGCTGGTCTACTACAGCTTCGGCGGTTTCATCGCCGACGTGGCGGTTATGTTCAACGTCCTGATGACGCTGGCGATTCTCGCCGCATTCAACGCCACGCTGACGCTTCCCGGCATCGGCGGCCTGGTGCTGACGATAGGCATGGCGGTGGACGGCAATATTCTCATCTATGAACGAATACGCGAGGAGCTTGCCGCCGGGCGCAGCCTGAAGAGCGCGGTGCAGCTGGGCTTCGAGAAGGCGTTTGCCGCCATCCTCGACTCGAACGTGACGACCTTCATGACCGGCGTCATCCTGTTCCTGTTCGGATCAGGTCCGATAAGCGGCTTCGCCATCACTCTCATGATCGGTATCGCGGCCACGCTCTTCACGTCGGTCTTCCTTTCCAGGACCATCTTCATGCTGATGCTGGATCGTGGAACGACATCGATCAATTTCGGCCAGCCGAAGAACACCGGAACGGTGGCCGCGGCATAACAACGCCGTGGCCGCCGAGGCACGGTATCTTCAGAACACTCGATTAACTGGCAATAGACTGACACATGCAGTTCTTTCATGACACTCACATAGACTTCCTCGGCAGGCGGAAGTTCTTCTATACCTTCTCCGTGGTCATCACGGTGCTCGGTCTGGTGGTTGCGTTCGTGCGCGGTGTCGAGTATGGCATCGACTTCGAGGGGGGGACGGAGGTCGCGCTGCGCTTCAGCAAGGATGTGGAGATCGATCAGATACGTGATGCGGTGGACGCCGCCGGTTTCAGCGGAGCGGAGATCAAGTCGATCATCGGGGATGAGAACGACATCATGATCCGCGTGAAAACGCTGGACGAGGCGCAGGCGGCGCAGGCCGGAACGGTGGCGAAGGTCTCCGACCAGCTCCAGCAGGCGCTGGTGAAGGAGTTTCCGGGGACGACGGTGGAGGTGCTGCGCGTGGATAACATCGGGCCGAAGGTCGGCAGGGAGCTGCGCATGCAGGCGCTGTATGCCGTGGTGGCCTCCATCGTGGCGATTCTTCTGTACGTCACCTTCCGTTTCGAGATACTTTTCGGTCTCGGCGCCATCATCGCTCTGACGCACGACGTTCTGGTGGCATTCGCCTTCGCTGTCATCTTCAACGGCGTCTTCGGCCTGAACCTGGAGATGAACCAGGGGATGCTTGCGGCGTTCCTCACGGTGGTCGGTTTCTCGATCAACGATACGGTGATTATCTTCGACCGTATCCGCGAGAACAAGGCGATCCATCGGGGGGAGAACTTCCTGATGCTGGTCAACAGGTCGATCAATGAAACACTGCCGCGAACGATCAACACCACACTGACGGTGGTGCTGGTGCTGGTGATCCTGCTGCTGTTCTCCGGCGAGGTGCTGCGCGGCTTCGCCTTCGCGATGCTGGTCGGTATCATTACCGGCGCCTACTCGTCCATCTACATCGCCAGCTCCTTCGTGGTGGATATGCTTATCAAGCAGGGAAAGCTCGATGCCAATGCCGACCGGGATTTCCGAGCGGAGCACGAGAAGGTGGCTGCCGAGCGGCGCAATCGTCCCGCGGGCGCCAGGGCCTAGCGGACCCAAGGAATATACCCGAGCCGGATGCACGTCCCCGTTACGTGCGGTCTCCGGCTCCAAGCCTGATGATCCGATGACTTTCACGATCGAACAAAACGACCCGGCCGTGATCTCGCTGAACGGCAACGTGCTGGGAGGGGCGGAGGCGATGGAGTTCACGCGTGCGGTGAGCGATCTCGTCCGCGAAGGGATTCGTCATGTTGTGGTCGATCTCAGTGATGTTCCCGTGATGAACAGCTCCGGTCTCGGCATGCTCGTGGCGGCCTCCACGTCGCTGCGTTCGGCCGGCGGAGCGCTTGCGGTTGCGGGAGCCAGCGAGAAGATTCAGGGGCTGTTCAGGATGACCCGGCTCGACTCGGTGCTGGCACAGTATCCCACCAGGGACGAGGCGGTGGCCGCATACCAGTAGCGGCACGAATTCCGATTACGAATGTTCATGCGCTCCGGTCCGATTCCCGTATGGGATGAGGCGGCCGGAGCGTTTTCTTGTGAGTATTATGAGCGTACGCATTATCGTCGGGGCGCAGTGGGGGGATGAAGGCAAGGGGAAGGTCGTGGATCTTCTCGCCGAGAACTCGGACGTCGTGGCTCGCTACCAGGGGGGGGCGAATGCCGGACATACACTCGTCGTTCAGGATCGTCGGTACATCCTGCATCTGATTCCCTCCGGCATTCTGCACGAAGGGGTCACCTGCGTGATCGGCAATGGCGTGGTGGTCGATCCCGTGGCGCTGATGGAGGAGATCACCCTGCTGGAATCGTTCGGAATCTCCATCCGCGGCCGGCTGAAGATCAGCCACAAGGCGCATCTGATCATGCCCTATCACAAGTTGCTGGATACCGTGCAGGAGAGCGGGCAGAAGATCGGGACCACCGGACGCGGCATCGGTCCCGCCTATATCGACAAGTACAATCGCTCCGGCATCCGCATCGTGGATCTGCTGGACCGTACGGTGCTGGAGGAGAAGCTGCGGCGGGGAATAGAGCAGAAGAACGAATGGTTCCGCAAGGTCTATGACGCCCCCGAGTTGGATGTGGAGAAGACCGTGGCGGAATATCTGGAATTCGATGAGCAGATCGACGAATATGTGACCGATACCGCCGAGTTCCTGAACGATGCATGGCGCTCGGGGAAGAACCTGCTGCTGGAGGGGGCGCAGGGGGCGCTGCTCGATATCGATCATGGCACCTATCCCTTCGTCACCAGCTCCTCGCCGACATCCGGCGGCGCATGCACGGGGCTGGGGCTTCCACCGACTGCCATCAGCGGGGTGGTCGGCATCGCAAAGGCGTACTGCACGCGCGTCGGCAACGGGCCCTTCCCCACCGAACTGAATGATGAGACGGGGGAGCGGCTGCGCCGCGACGGGGATGAGTTCGGTGCCACCACCGGGCGGCCGCGCCGCTGCGGCTGGCTCGACCTGTTCGCGCTGCGCTACTCCGCAATGATCAACGGCATCACGGAGATTGTGCTGACAAAGCTGGATGTGCTGAACGGTTTCGACGAGTTGAAGGTCTGTACCGGCTACCTGCTCGATGGACGCCAGCTCAGGCATTTCCCGAGCGACTGCCGTACGCTAGAACGCGTGGAGCCGGTCTACGAGAGCTTCCGGGGATGGAAGCGGGCGCTGGATGGCTACACCACCTACGAGAGCCTGCCCGCGGAAACACGGGAATATGTGGAGGCGATCGAACGATTCGTCGGGGCGCGGGTGGCCTATATCGGGCTGGGACCGGGAAGGGAGGAGGTTATCGTGCGGTAGGGGCGGCGTCCGGAGAAGCTTCAGGGCCCGGAGGAGATTTCTTCCGGGCCTTTTCCGTTGGTGCCGGAGTGGGAAAGAGAGGTTCGCGCAAAGGCGCAAAGAACGCAAAGGAGACGATGCGGGCCGTTCTGTCCAGGTTTCAATCGTGATTCTCCCTCCTACCTGTCCCAGTTCACCAGCTCGTTCGGCAGCATCTCGCTTTCCTGGACATCGCCGCCGCCGCCGATACTGGGAAGCATGCCGGGGTGATCGAGCCCCTCGGTGCCGGGGAGATCGCCCTGCTCGCGCTGGCGGGTGAAGTAGTAGCGGATCAGCTTCCGGGCAATCGGGGCGGAGTAGGTGCCGCCAAAGCCGCTGTTCTCCACCAGTACGCACATGGCGATCTTCGGGTTGTCGAATGGGGCATAGCAGACGAACCAGGCATGATCCGCCTTGCCCTTCCCGGCCTGCGCCGTTCCGGTCTTGCCCGCCACCAGTATCGAATCCAGATGCGCCGCACGGGCAGTGCCGCCGGGGACGTTCACCACATCGAACATTCCCTGGTGGATAACATCCAGTACATCCGGGCGAAGTCCCAGATCCTCCGATTCATACTTCACCCGCTCTATCTGCCCTAGCTGCCCGTTCTTGATGGCGCGCACAAGATGCGGCTGGTTCCATACGCCGTTGTTGGCGATCGCGGCGACATAGGCCGCGAGCTGCAGCGGATTCACGCCAAGCTCTCCCTGCCCGATTCCGAGGTTGACCATCACCCCCTTCGGCCACTTGTCCTTGCCGAATGCCTTGTCGTAATACTCGCGCGAGGGGAGCCGGGTGGAGCTTTCGAGGACGTCGGTGCCGAGCTTCTCGCCGAAGTGGAAGAGCCTGCCGTACTTGTTGAACGTGTCGATTCCCATCTGCAGCCCCAGCTTCCCGAAGAAGCTGTTGCATGACACATGGATGGCCTTGCGGACGTTGACGGTATGCGCTCCGTGGCACTTCCATATGTTGCCGCCGTAGGAGAAATATCCCGGACAGGAATGCATGGTAGTTGCCGTGATGATTCCCTCCTGCAGGGCGGCGATGCCCATCAGCATCTTCCATGTGGAGCCGGGGGGATAGACCGCCTGGGTGGCGCGGTTCATCAGAGGCTTCGCCGGATCGTTCGCCAGCTTGGCGTACTCCGCCGGTGTGGTGACGCCGCTGAAGATGGTCGGGTCGTAATCCGGAGCGCTGGCCATCGCAAGGATCTCGCCGTTGCCGGGATCGATCGCCACCACGGCGCCGCGGTAGCCCTTCAGCAGATATTCGGCATACTGCTGAAGCCCGCCGTCGAGGCTCAGATAGAGATCGAATCCGTTGGATGGCTGGCGGTCGTTCTTGCCATCGTTGAAGGCATTGACGCGTTGCCCGCGGTTGTTCACCGCCACAAACTCGTATCCCTTCTCGCCGCGAAGGTGGTCCTCATAGGCCTGCTCAATCCCGGATTTGCCAATCACATCGCCCGGCTGGTAGTAGTCGCCGAGACGTCCGATCTCGTCCTTGCTGATCTCCTTGGTATAGCCCAGAATATGGCTCGCATGGATATCGCCGGCATACGCCCGCTTCGATTCCTCGACGATATCGACCCCGCTCAGTTCCGTGTGCCACTCGTTCAGCATCGCCCATGCCTTGTGGTCCACATCACGCCAGATGCGCACCGGCGAGAAGTCGTTGATCTTGTACTGCCGGATCTTGTCGTTGATGGTTGCCGTATCCGTTCCGAGGATGCGTGCCAGCATCTCCTTCGATTTCGGGCCGATCTTGTTCGGCGTCACCAGCACCGAGTAGGAAGGGATGTTGGCGACGATGGCATGGCGGTACCGATCGTAGATGGCGCCGCGCACAGGTTCGCGGACCACCTGCTTGATCCCCTGCGACTCCGACCGCGACCGGTAGTTGGAGCCTTCTATCAACTGTAACTGCACCAGCCGCGCGGTGAACGCCGCGAAGATGAGGAGGGTGAAGACCAGAAATGCGCGCTTGCGTGTATTCGAACCAAATGAGCGATCAGCTTCCATACGTTTGCTCGTGCGTCGGGACAGGATGATGCGGAAGGGCGGAGCTCAGGACGAACCGGGCGGGCCGATTCGCGTAGGGAGCGTGTCCCGGGCATGAAAATACGATGACGTTTCGGGGAAGTGAAGCCGAATCGGCGGCCGTGGCGGGGAATCGGATGTAAAAAAGCGCGAGGGGGGGATGGCGGCGGGACCCCCTGATGTGCCGTCGGGGCACAGGAACCTGCTGCCGGGTACCGCACACTTTTCGTATGTTTGCGGTCCTTGGAGTTCCGGGAAACATCCGTCTATCCAATAGATCAACAGTTCAACTCTGGCTATGAGCGTTTTAATCGACAAGAACACCCGTGTTCTCGTGCAGGGAATAACCGGCAGCGAGGGAACCTTCCATGCATCGCAGATGCTGGAGTACGGCACCAATGTGGTGGCCGGCGTAACTCCGGGGAAGGGTGGAACCGAGTATCATCCGGCGGAATTCAGCCGTCCCGTGCCGGTCTTCAACTCCGTTCGTGATGCCGTCGAGGCCACGGGCGCCAACGCGTCGGTGATCTTCGTGCCGGCGGCGTTCGCCGCTGATGCCATCAAGGAGGCCGCCGATGCCGGCATCGCCCTGGTTATCTGCATCACCGAGGGAATCCCGGTGGAGGACATGGTGATGGTGCACGAGTATCTGAAGGACAGGGACACCCGTCTGGTGGGGCCGAACTGCCCCGGCGTCATCACTCCGGACGAGTGCAAGATCGGCATCATGCCCGGGTTCATCCACAAGAAGGGAACCGTGGGAGTCGTCTCGCGCAGCGGAACGCTTACCTACGAGGCCGTCCGCCAGCTCACCGACGTCGGCCTCGGTCAGTCCACCTGCATCGGCATCGGCGGCGATCCGATCATCGGAACGCGCTTCATCGACGCCATCAAGCTGTTCAACGACGACCCGAAGACGGAGGCCATCCTGATGATCGGCGAGATCGGCGGGAATGCCGAGGAGGAGGCCGCGGCCTATGTGGCCGAGCATGTGAAGAAGCCGGTTGTCGGTTTCATCGCCGGGCGCACGGCGCCTCCGGGACGCCGCATGGGACATGCCGGCGCCATCATCTCCGGCGGCAAGGGAACCGCGGCCGAGAAGTACGAGTCAATGCGCAAGGCGGGCATCGTGGTCGTGGAGTCGCCGGCCGACATGGGACGGACGGTGAAGGAGACGCTTGACAGCGCCGGTACGGCGACGAAGAAGACCGCCGCCAAGGGCGCCGCGAAGAAGCCGGCCAGGAAGGCTGCGACGAAGTCATCGAAGTGACGGCGGCCGGGTGAAGGCCGCCCGATGTTGCAGTCGGCGCGATATGACCGTGGTGGCGATGATCGGAAGGGGGCATCCCCGGGGTCCGGCCATGCTCCCGGACATCCTGTTACAGCGGCCTTCTAACAATATCCCATTGTTCTGTGTTATTACACGGCTGCGGAGAGAAGCCCCCGGGCGCGGCTCCGCAGCCGCATTCACATCTCAGCATACGAGGGAACATGGCGCACTCGGAACGTTTTCTGAACCTGGTGGAGGAATCCAGAGCCCGTATTCGTGAAATCACGCCGCAGGAGACCTACGCGGAGATGCAGCGGGGGGGTGATATTCTCCTGATCGACACGCGCGAGGAAAGCGAGTGGGCTCGCGGTCATGCCAGGGGAGCCATCCACCTGGGCAAGGGAATCATCGAGCGGGACATCGAGAAAATCGCCACCGATATCGGTCGCGAAATCATTCTCTACTGTGGCGGCGGGTTCCGTTCCGCGCTTGCGGCCGACGCCCTGCAGAACATGGGCTACACGAACGTGAAGTCAATGGCCGGCGGCTGGCGCGACTGGGTGAACCAGGGGCTGCCGACGGAGGGGGCGCAACAATAGAGGCGGGAGCCGGAGCGGTCGGCCGGGATCTACAGGCCGGTCGGGGCCGCAGGCCGGACGCCGGTCCATGCTTCCGGCAGTTTCCGGTCCGGCCGACCGGATTGCGGAGAGGGAGGCAGGCTCCCCGCAGGCGAATCCCGGAAAATTTTCCAGCAACTGTTTTAAACGTGAAAGGCTTCCCTGCGCCATAGGGAACATTCCGGAAATCATCTCCGATCGGGGGGCGCAGCCGGGGTATGTGTGCGGGGGATACGGGAAGCGGGTGGTTTGCTCCACCATCGAAAGCAAGGCATAGCCGAGCATACTACTCTAACTACAGACTAAAATCAATCCCATCGTGGAACGTACACTTTGTATCATCAAGCCGGATGCGGTTCGCAGGAATGTCATCGGCGAAATCGTCGCGATGATCACCGGCGCCGGCTTCTCGATCATCGGAATGAAGATGGTCCAGCTTGCCACCCGCGACGCCGAGCGCTTCTACGAAGTACACCGTGAGCGTCCGTTCTATGGCAGCCTCGTCGAGTTCATGGTGAGCGGCCCGATCGTGGCGATCGCTCTTGAGAAGGAGAATGCCGTGGCCGACTACCGCAGGCTGATCGGCGCGACCGATCCGGCCGAGGCGGAGGAGGGGACGGTTCGCAGGCGCTTCGCCTCCAGCAAGGGAGAGAATGCGGTGCACGGTTCCGATTCCGCTGAAAACGGACGGCTTGAGATCGCCTTCTTCTTCCCCGAACGCGAGCTGGTTCCTGCGGCCTGAGTGGCGATGGAATGCGAACTGCGGATGCTGTGAGCCTGATGCGCCGGTCCGGGCAGAATCAATGAGATCCGACATACCTATGAAACGAGCAATGATATCGATACGAAGCATCGGGATGGCGCTGGCCATCCTCGCCTGCTGTGCCGCAGTTCCGTCGTTCGCGCAGGAGGAAACGTTCAGGTTCGGGCCTCCGCTCCGCTCCAGTTTCCTGTTCGCCTACAAGTACACCGAGCGGGTGACCACGGTCCACACGATGGTCGGCGGAGCGGCCGATTCCTCGGAGCGGGTGCTCACCTACTACATCACGCAGCACCAGTTCCCGACGCCCGGAAAGAACGGGTTGATCACCGTGCAGGCGAATGTTGACTCGATGTCGCTGGAATTCACCGAAGGCGCCGATCGCCTCACGTTCAACACGCAGAGGTTCGTCGAGCAGGACTGGAAGCTTTCGGGGCATCGCGAGGTACTGATTCCGTCATCGCTGGTGAACCGCCTGGTGACGTTCAGCGTCTCCCCCTACGGCGAGATCCTCGGCATGGAAAGCGAGGATCTGGAGGATGCGAAGAAGCAGGCGGCCGATCCGGGCGTTGACGAGTTCACCCGGACCCGGCTGCAGGAGATCACCACCGACGCGTATCTGGCTTCGGTGCTCTTTCCCTGGCGCATGCTCCCGCTCGGACGAACCGTTGACTACGGCAGGCCCGTCTCCGTGCCGCTCTGGATGGCGATGGACAGGATCTCATTCCGTGGGGATGGCACGCTCACGCTCATGAAGTCTCCGTCGGGTGAGCCGAAGGCCCATTTCGAAGGGCGCCTTGCAGGGCCTGTCCTGGCGAAGCTCACAGTTGCGGCGTTCGGCGAACCGCTGACCGTGAAATCTGCCACGGCGAGCGTTGCGGGAGAAATGGAGCTTGAAGCGGACGGCGTGGTTCATAGCGGCTGGATCTCCATCAATGGTACGGCATCGAGCATGCGCGACGGCAGGCCGGTGGAGACGCGCATCAAGCATGAGGTCTACGTGGAGGCGATGGGGGTGAGTCCTTTCAACAACTACTGACGCCATCGCGGGCGCCGCCGGATGAAGATCGAGCATGCCCGTTCGGACCGTGGAACACACGGATGCCGGACGGGCATTTCTGTTGCGTTGCGTGACGATGCGCCGGAATAACAACTTCCTCTGCATTGTTGGCACAAGTATGAGTACATTTGCGGTTCATGCTATTCCTCCGGTTCCCTCCCGAGAACGGCCGCGAGGCGCGTTTCATTTCGCACTGTTCGACCAACCGAATGATCGTCAGAACATATTTCCCCAGTCGTTGCTCCGGTATCTCCCTGATCTGCCTGCTGCTGACATTGATGAGCCTGACCATTGCCGCCTGTGGTGGTGGCGACCGGCCGGGTGACGCATCCGACTCCACGGAGGCCGGGGACGATGCCGCCGGACAGACCGGCGACCCGGTGGTCCCCGCCGGCAACGAGGTCGCTTCAAGTTTCGAGGAGGCGCAGCCGGTGGCGCCGGAGGTCTCCTACACGCTGCGCGTCAGACCGAAGGTTGGGGATGTCTACAGCTACCGCGTGATGCAGTCCGGCGTGACGGAATTCGAGGGGCTGCAGGCGACCGAGGAGGCGGCCTACAACTTCACGCAGCGCATCACCGGCGTGAACGAGGACGGTTCGTTCACCGTGGAGATGCGGTACGACAGCATCCGCGCCATGAAGGCATTTCCCGCCGGCGTCATCGACTCCGTGCCGAGAACCGTCCGGTACGATACGCGCGGGAAGATCGACACCACGATCCCGGAGGCCCTGCAGGCAAAGGCGCTGATCGGAAAGAAGGTGAGCCTGACGCTTTCAAACGAGGGGGAGGTGCGCGAGATCTCCAATCTGGAGCCGATCGTCAGCGCGATACTGGGCAAGTATCGTGACAGCCTTCCCCCGCGCTCCATCGAGCAGATCAGGGCCGGGGTGCGGCTGAGCGTCTTCCAGGCGATCGTCCAGCAGTTGTTCCTTCAGAGCAAGGGGGACTCCGCCATCAGCGTCGGCAGCGAATGGGTGCGTCGCGATTCCGTGCCATTGGTAATGCCGATCGCCACGGTTCCCTCGCGTGCGACCGTCACCTACAAGGTTGTGGAGATAAAGGAGGTGAACGACGAGCCGCTGGGGCGCGTGACGGTGTCGCTGAGTACTGTCTTTCCCAGGAAGAATCTTGAGGACGAGACGGGCAAGGCGACGATCGACGAGGCGTCGGCGACCGGGAGCGGCGACGCGCTGCTGAATCTGAACACCGGCTTTCCGGTGCGGAAATCGACGAAGATCGAAGTGAAGCTGAAGCTTACGGGGTCGGCGAAGTCAGGCCCTGGTGCCGGCAGGAGCACGACGCTTGCGCAGGGGAAATCGACGACGACACTGGTCGAGCTCCTGAATCATACGCCGGCGAAATGATGATCGCCCCGATGTGCCAGGGCGGGTCGTGGCGGATGTCCGTCTCCCGTCCTGCGGCAGATAACCGATTGATGGAGCACTCAAGGTCCGATTCCTATGGCATTCAACTCCACGCAGTTTCGCGAAGCGATCAAACCGCAGGATACCGTTGCTATCGTCATCACGGTGCTCGGTCTCGCCATTGTCCTGTTTCTGGATGATGCCATCATCAAGCTGATCGGCGGGTCGATAGCCGTGCTCGGCCTGGTAGCTCTCTACGTCACGATCAAGCAGCGTATCGACGATCAGATCCAACTGCGCACCCGCCGAACCACGCTTCCCCCTCCCGCGTTCAAGACCCGTGTGACGACCGATCCCTCGACCAGCACCAAGCGCATCCTGTTCGATGACTTCCAGTCGTCGTTCGGTCCTGCCGACGCCGATCCTGATCCCGATCCGATCGCCGATCTCCAGGAGAGCCTGCGGGTGACGCCGCAGAGCGCCGCCCAGAGCGCACGGATGCGCGAGTCGGCCGAACGGCGGAAGGAGGCGTCGGCGCGCCGGCCGGAGCCCGCGGCCCGCATGGAATTTCCGGCGGCCGAAGCCGGCGACGACGTGGCGATTCCCATGCCCTCCGGCGGAGAATCGTTCCGCGTGGTGAAGTCCGGCAGCTCCGCCGGAGGACAGTCGGCGGGAGAGGGACAGAGGCGGAGGGATGAAGGTTCCGCGAGAGAGATCCGGTCGGCCGCTCCTGCTGCCAGGAAGGCGCAGGCGGATATCGTGGCGGAACCCGCCGTGCCGGTGAAGGAGCAGGCGATGATGGAACCGGCGCGGGCTTCATCGGAAGGCGCGCCGCGCCGGCGGGAGGTGGAGATGATCCCGGCGCCGGCCGAGGATGGCCGGCATGATCCGGTGGCGACGCGCAAGCAGGCGCAGCACATCCTCCAGGATCTGATCTCCGACGGCGAGGAGGACCCGAACGCAAGCGAGCCGCGGAGCGAGTTCGTGCGGCTGGTCGGGCAGGTTCTGAACGCCATCGCGCGGAGCATCCAGGCGCGGTCCATCGTCTTCTTCTGGGTGAATCTGGAGAAGGGGCATCTGATCCCCGAGGCCAGGGTCGCCTCCGGCAGCGTGGATATTCGTGTCGGCGCGCGACTGCCGCTTGCCTCCGACGTCGTCAGCCAGATAGCGCGGAGCGGCGTTCCGGAGGTCATCACGGACATCAGTCCCGCCGCGGAGCGCGAGCTGATCGCCTACTACAGCGGTCCGGCCGAGACACGTTCGTTCGTCGGCGTCCCGGTTCTTTTCCGGCGCGAGGTGGTGGGCGTACTGGCGGCCGACTCCACCGACGAAAATGGCTTCGATGAAGGCTCCGTGGCGACGCTGGCGGAGTACACCCGTCTGATATCAGGGTTGATCCGCAGCTACACCGAGAAGTACGATCTCCATCTGATCGCCCGCACGCTGGATGCGTTCGAGCGGATGAGCCATGATTTCAGCGGCGGCGCCCCATCCCCCGTCAGGACCGGCGAGATGCTGGCGCGCCAGATGTCGGAGCTCTTCGACATGCTGTACGCGGCGGTGATCCTCTTCGACGAGGAGCGGCACGACTGGCGTGTCGCCGCATGTGCCGGCGACGCGGCGATCTGCGAGATGCTGAAATCCCTTCCGGTGGAGATGCGGGGGAGCCTCGTCGGGCGCTCCACCCGGTTCGCCGAGGAGGTGCTGCTTGAGCAGATCGGCGACGAAATGCGGTTCAGCGCCGGGGAGGGACTGCGCGAGCGGGGAACGTTCCTGGCGATACCGCTGGTGGCTACCACGAAGTGCTACGGGACTCTTGTGATCGAGCACAGGTCGCCCGGCGCCTACATCCCGCGCGACATCGATCTGATGCGCGATCTGGCCCATTATGCTGCGATGGCGATCGAGGTGTTCAACACCAACCGTGCCATCGAGGCGCAGGTGATGCTGGACGAGGTGACGGGGCTGTACAATACGGATTTCCTGCTGGCGGTGCTGGACCGGGAGATCACCAGGGCACACGATTTCAAGGAAAAGCTCTCCTTCACCCTTATCTCCATCGATATGCCGGCCTCGCTGCGTGCGGAGAATTCGCCGGAGCTGGAGGAGATCATCACGGCCAGCGTGGCGGCGGTGATACAGGGATCGCTCCGCTCCTACGATACCGTCGGACGCTACGGGCAGATGCTCTTCGGCGCGGTGCTGGTCCGGCGCAGCGATCAGGAGGCGTACCTCTGGGCCGAAAAGCTGCGGAAGGATGTGGCGAGCCGCATTCTTGCGCTCGGGCAGCGCAAATCCGCCGTCACCATATCTGTCGGCATCGCCGAACTTTCGGATCTCGGCACCCGCGATGCCCTGATCGACGGCGCCCGCCAGGCGCTGGAGAAGGCCCAGGGAAGCGACGGCAACGCGGTGATACTGTACTAGAAGCTCCTGAACCATTCCATAACAGCCTCCGGCTATCGAGCGGGATGGCCGGGCGCATCTCCTCCGGCATCCGCCCCGTCCAGATCCATTCGCGCCGCGCGAACTATCCAACGGCTATTATCCCCTCACTTCCATGATCATCTACGAAGTCAATCTCAACGTCCGGCTGGACATCGCCGCCGAATATGAAGCATGGCTGAAGGAGCACATCCGGCAGATGCTTGGATTCGAGGGATTTCTCGGCGCCTTCTGGCTGGAGGATACCCAGCCGGCGGAGGGAATGCGTTGCTGGGTGGTGCAGTACCGGCTCCGGGATCGGAAAAGCCTGGACGAGTATCTGGAACATCATGCGGCCGGGATGCGGCGTGACGGGCTTGAGCGCTTTCCTGGCGGATTCACGGCCACGCGCCGGATTCTGGAGGGGGTGGAGGATATCGGCGGCTGACCCCGCAGGTCCCTGCTGGCGCGCTTGTTGCTCCCATCATAAAGGGCGATCCAGGTCCGTGACGGCATGTCGCGGAGAGTTCCGGCGTGGAATCCTCAATGGAACGAGCCGGTGCGGATCGCATCCCGGCCGCATGTCCGGCGTTCGCGGGCCGCTTGTATTTCCGGGCTTCCCGGCATCGATCCGGCCGGCCGATTCCCGTATACTCCGTTCGATCTCCATGAAGAAAAAGTCCCAGGCAGAACACACGCTGGCATCCATTCGCGAGGCGGTCACAGGAGCGCTGGACGACGTTGCGCCCGAGTTGCTGAAGAGCAACGAGATTTCCAGGACCATCGGCATCAAGGCCACCGATCCCGCGTACGATCTGGTGCGGCAGGCGCTGGAGGAACTGGAGGATGAGGGGGTGATCTTCAGGACCAGCCGGCGGCGTTACGGCCGCAAGGTTCCGAACGTCGCGATCGAGGGGCGCCTTGAACAGCGCCGGGGTGACTGGCTGGTGATACCGGATGATGATCCGGAGCACCCGTACGAGATCGAACGGCACAACCTCTGGACCGCTTTCCACGGCGACCGCGTTCGCGCGAAGCTGGTGGTGGCCCCCCGCGCCGACGAGCCTCCGCAGGGGGAGGTGACGCGGGTGATCGAGCGCGCCAATCCGACAATCGTCGGCACCATCCAGCACGGCCGCCAGTACTATCTCAATCCCGACGACCGCCGCATTCACCGTACCATCACCATCGGCAGGAAGGGACTGAACGGCGCAAGGGCAGGGGACAAGGTTGTGGCGAAGCTGCACGAGTGGACCGATCCCTATGCCGATCCGGAGGGGAGAGTGGTGGAGATACTCGGGCGTGCGGGGGAAATGGATGTGGAGATCGCCTCCATCGCCGCGGCGCACCGTTTACCGCATGTCTTCCCGCGGGAGGTGCTGGAGGAGGCCGCAGCGATTCCCGCTGAATTTTCCGATGAGGATCTGCGCGATCGCCGTGACCTGCGTGCTATGGCCATCTTCACCATCGATCCCGTGGACGCACGCGATTTCGACGACGCCATCTCGATCGAGCAGCACGACAACGGCGAGGTAACGCTCGGTATCCATATCGCCGATGTTGGGCACTACGTCCCCGAGGGGAGCGCCATCGACGAGGAGGCATACCGGCGCGGGACCTCGGTCTATCTTGTCACCGGCGTTATTCCGATGCTTCCCGAGCGACTCTCGAACGATCTCTGCTCGCTCCGCCCGCACGAGGACCGTCTTGCCTATTCGGTCTTCGTCAGGCTTTCGCCCCGTGGCGCCATCAGGAGCTACGAGATCACCAAGAGCATCATCAACTCCAAGCGGCGGTTCACCTACGAGGAGGCGCTGGAGGTGCTGGAGACGAGGGAGGGGGATTTCGCCCGCGAACTGCTTGCGATCGACCGCATGGCCCGTGTGCTGCGCGCCAATCGCAGGAAGAAGGGGAGCATCGACTTCGACAAGCCCGAGACCAGATTTCTTCTGGACGATGAGGGGCACCCCGTGGAGGTGATGCAGAAAAGGGCGACGGAATCGACGCGGCTGATCGAGGACTGCATGCTGCTGGCGAACCGTGTGGTTGCGGAGCATGTGGGGAAGCAGCGCACGTCGAAACGTGGCGAACAGACCCCCTTCATCTACCGCATCCATGATGTGCCGCCGAAGGAGAAGCTGCTGGAACTGGCCGCATTCGTCAGGAATTTCGGCTACACGCTCCCCGTGGATAATGTGAAGCCGAAGGATATACAGCGGCTGATCGACCAGGTGAAGGGGACCGACGAGGAGGATCTGGTCACCGAGGTGACGCTCAGGGCTATGGCCAAGGCGGTGTACTCCGAATTCAACATCGGGCATTTCGGCCTCGCCTTCGACTGGTACACGCATTTTACGTCACCCATCCGCCGCTATCCCGATCTGATCGTGCACCGGATGCTCTTCGAGTACCATCGCGGGATGAGCCAGGGGCGCCGCGCTGAATATGCGAGAAAACTCGGCGGCATGGCCGATCATTGCTCGGAGCGCGAGCGTGCGGCGGTGGAGGCGGAGCGCGATTCCATCAAGATCGCGGGGGTCGAATTCCTGAAGGACCATCTGGGGGATGTCTTCGAGGCGACCGTGTCCGGCGTGATGCCCTTCGGCATCTTCGCGGAGCTGAACCGCTTCGGCATCGAGGGGCTGGTGCGGCTGCGGAGCATCAGCGATGATTACTACGTATATGATGAGCGCACCCGGTCGCTCAGGGGACGCCGCTCGCGGAAGATCTACCGTCTCGGCGACAGGATTCACGTCCGTGTGATCCGTGTTGATGATATCGAGACCGAAATCGATATGGAACTGATCGAGGAGGAGGAGTATCTGGCGGAAGGCGGAGAAGATGGCGGGCCGGGAGAGGGGAGCATCGGAGACAGCCATGCATCCGGCGGGATGAAACGGGCCTCCGGAAGCCGGCGTACGCAGGGACGGGGAGGAAAAGCACGGGCGGGCGGACGCAAAAAGGGGGGGAGCCGGGCGAAGCGAAATGCCGAAAGCTCCGGGGGAAAAGGCAGGAGGAACGGAAGGCGGGGATAGAGAGCCTGTGAATCCGTGTCCGGCCGATGGTTACGAGCCCGGCCGGAACGAACGCCGGATGTATCGGAATAAGGGCTGGGAATGGTCGGTGGCCGGTCGTGTTCGTAATAGCAGGAGCAGGAAGCAGAGCTCTTCTACGGCAGATCCCGGAAGACCGGCCCACGCATGCCTGGCCGGTACGACCCGCCCCCTCTCCGCCAGGCGTCTGCATTCCCGATCGAAAAATTCCATTCCGGATGGAGTGGAGCGTCACTCACGCACAACGTGCCGCGATCGGGATTGCGTCTTTCATGTGCCCGACTGACCAGTACTGCCACTATTTTCCCTGGCCGTTTCGATAATTCCACTGCCACATCAAATGCCGTACTGTAAGCGGGCATGAAAAAATGCAATGGCATTTTCCTTTCTTATTAATTGCCGAGGACGGTTGAGTCTGTGCGTACGGAACGAGGTGTTATACATGCATTGAAATCACGGAAGTGCGTCCGGATAAAAACACACGCTGCATCATTGGGAATTCTTCGAGAAACGAGGCTGTGATAATGCCGCGGCTGCGGCGCAATCAGCGGGTTCATCGATTCGGGATTTATCGCCATCTCTACCGTTCTGTTCGCTGCGATGGCGGGAAATCAGTGGTACGCTAGTTGCTTCTTTATTGAATCTCAGGCGACTCCGTCGGAGCCGGGCATAGCGACAACTGGTGTGCCCGGCCACGATGGAATGCAGCGAAAATGAGAGGATTACCAATAATTAATCGCAGGGAAGAAACATGGCACAACGGTTTGATGAAGCCGAACGTTGGAGAAATCGTGACGAGGATCGACAGGGATGGAATCGCGATCGCGGGGCAGACGATTATGGCTCCTACGGAAGCGATCGCGATCGCTACGATCGTAATGAGGGGGGCTATCGTTCCGGATATGGCGAACAGGGATGGGGTGATTACGTCCGCGATCGCGAAGGAGACTACGGATATCAGGGGAACGAGCAGTCCAGGAATTACGGCATGCGTGGCTCCGAGTATCGGAACGACACGGGATATACCAGCGGCGACGCCCAGTACAGCGGTGTTTCCAGGTACGATCGTGGCCGGGAATATGGAAATCCCGGAGGAGGCAGCTACGGCGACCGCTCGCATGGCGGCTATGGGAGAGGGTGGGAGCAGCAGGGCAATTGGGGGAATCGCGGCGAATCGAATTACGGGTCCTCGAATTATGGCGGGCAGGAGTATGGACACCGTGGCCAGGATTACGAGGGGCGCAGTGGCATGAGCGGGTATGGAAATCGCGGCGGCCGGTGGCGCGGCGATAATTATCGTGAAAACTACGATAGTTACAACGATCGTAGTTCCGGATATCCGCCGGGCGGATACGCGCGCGAGGAAAATCCCGGCAGCTACTATGGTGGCCGTGATGAATCCGACCGCGAGGATTACGGCTACGGGCGGTCCGGCCGCGACAATTACGGCAATCGTGAATACATGGGGCAGCAGCGCTGGCGTGAAGATTATGGCAGCAGTGACACGGCGCGTCATGGCGATAATTATCGCCGCGGCGACCGTCGCAGCGCCTATGGAGTCTACGGGGGTAATGAGCGCCGTGGAACTCGCGATCTCGACCGCCGATACTAGGCTGGCAGCAGCATTCATCAATGGATCCGTTGCGATCGGTTTGATGTAGCAGGGTCGCGCTATGGCTGCAACGGATCCGTTGACCACACACGTATCAGGAATTTCATTCGCAGGAGAATAACAATGGCATATCGGGATTTCGATCGCGAACGTAGAACAGAGCATGGCAGTTACGAAGGCGGCCGTAATCAGGGTCGTGGCCAGGGTGAGCGCGGCTGGCGTTCGGGAAGACACGAAATGGACCGCGAACCGTATGGCAGCGGCAGCTATGAAAGCATGCGCGGCGAACCCGGCGGCTATGGCCGTGGCAGCGAGTACGGCCGTGGCGAGTATGATTCCCGCAATGAGTACAGCCGTGGCGGCCATGGCCGTGATGGCGGCTACGGCCGTGGCGGCGACTATGGTACGGGAAATGAGTACGTGGGGCCGGCCGGTGGACGCTGGCAGCAGCAGGAATATGGTCGTGGTGAATACGGCGGCCGTATGGGGGGCGGGCTCGAAGGGGGGAACTATGGTGCCGGCAGGCCCAATCCCGGCCAGTGGTATGAGGGAACCGGAAGCTATGATCAGGGCTACGGGATGAACGAGGGATATGGTCGTGGCCGCCAGGGTAGTTCGGGGAACTACGGCAACGAGGGGAGTTACGGCGGCAGCACCTACGGCAACCGTGGCAGCTACGGCGCCGGTGGCGGGCAGTGGGAAGGTGCGGGGGGAAACTATGGCAGCCAGAGAAACCGGGGCGGCCAGGGTGGCTATGGCGGCAACCAGGGTGACTGGAGCGGCCAGGAAGGCTGGGGGAGCCAGGGCAGCGGCGGCCAGGGAGGCTGGGGGAGCCAGGGCGCCCAGGGCGGCGGCCAGGGCGGCTATGGCGAGGGATATGGCACGCAGGGCAATTATGGCGGCGGTGCTGCCGGATCGGGGGGCATGAGCGGAACCACCACGTGGGGAGGCGCGCAGCAGGGGACCAAGGCCGGCCGGGGACCGAAGGGCTATCAGCGTTCCGATGACCGCATCCGCGAGGATGTCTGCGAGCGCCTGACACAGCATCCGGAGATCGATGCAAGCGATATCGAGGTCAAGGTCAGCAATGGCGAAGTGACGCTCACCGGCAGCGTGGAAAATCGCAACGCGAAGCGCTCGGTGGAGGATGTTATCGAGTCGCTCTCCGGCGTGAAGGATGTGCAGAACCAGCTTCGTGTCGGTGGGCAGAACCCGGGCCAGCACAGCGGCAATGGTTCTACCTCCGGCCAGAATGCCGCTTCCCAGACAGCCACCGCTTCCACGAGCAGTGCGAATGAGTCCCGGAGCGATGAGTCGGCCGGAAAGAAGAAGTAGCCGCGGCTGCCCGCGCTCCTGCGAATCTGAACATGCGCCCCGTTCCGGAATGTCGGAACGGGGCGCACATGGTTGCATGAAGTATCATTCCCCGTACGGCCATAAAACTCCGGACGGAATAAAGTGAATCCGGACACTGCCATAGCGGCCCGGCCTGGTCCGTAGCCAGTCGGCTGTCCGTGGCGGAAGTGTGGCATGCTCCGCCCCGGCCGGAATTATTGAGCTATGCGCTTGTATCGAGTAGTTCGCGGACGCTCGTCGGTTGCCTGCATCGTGGGGGTGGGGGCGAAGTTGTCGGTATCCGCCACGGCGCCAGCTGTTCGGTATGTTTCTTGTACTGAAAGAATACAGACAGTCGGTTGAAATGAGCATGTTCCCAGAGAACATGTGATGTTGAAGAGATCTGGAGGAAATAGAGATGGGGCGCTGGTATGGGGAGCGTGAACGCTCCGGAATGTATGAGCACGACAGGGAGATGCGGAGAGAGGGACGTTATGATCCGCGGTGGATGGAACACCGCGACGGCGAGCCCGGTGGCACGCCGCGATACGACAGCCGGTCATCGCAGCATGGTTCATTCGTCTATGAAACGCGCGAGCCGGAAGGATGGCGCCGGGAACGGCCGTACGATCGCGATCGCCGCGGGCACCGGCCCGAGGATTTCGATGACTACAGTTATGGCCAGTACCGGCGCGAAGCCGGGCTCCAGCGCCACGCGGAACGCCGGGATATGCGGGGACGCGAGGGCGAATATTATGGCTGGCGCTCTGAGCGCCATCATCCCCGTTATGACGAGGAACGCCGCAGATCCCGTGATGACCAGGATTTCGAGCAGTACAGGGGGCGCGATTACGGCTTCAGTTGGGCGGACGGCTCGAACGACGCCACGTGGCGGGAATTCGACCGCTGGGGGAACGAATACAGCAACCACGCCCGCTCCGAGGGGATCGGATGGAATCGCAGCAGCACACGCAACCAGCATTTCTGGTCCTCTCCCGATCGTGAGCGCTAGCGGGAGAACCTGGAGGGCATGAGCAGATGATGGTCGTACACCGGCGCGACGGCGAGCGTGATGAGGCCTGATGCGGCTGGAAACGATCCGAAAGAACGATACGGGGAGCATCCGCAGGCAATCAATCCTCCTCAGGTTCTCCGAACAGGCGGATATTTCCCGTATCTGTTAATGAGGCGCCTCATGTTTTTTTCATGAGGCGCCTCGTCATGTTCGTGCCTAGCTGCTCCGTGGCACCGCGGGAATATCTGTCCCGGCACTCGGAGCAATGATCCTGCCGGGCATACGGCGGGGAGCGCCTCTTCCGCGGAAGAGTGGTGAAGGGACGAGCGCGGGATGCAGGCTGGAATGGAGGAATCGGCGGAGTTTCATCAGCCGTTCGCCGGTGCGGGCCGTGCGCCGGCAACGTCACGGGCAAGTTCGTGCAGCAGCGTATGCCCTGCCGCCTGCAGGTCGCCGTCGAGCCGGAACGCCAGGCTTCGCACTCTGATGCGGCCGACCATGATATCGACGGGTGAGGGCAGATCGGCAGGATAGAGGAGGATCGCTTCGGAGCATCCCTTCGCTTCCGCATAGGCGACGACCTGGGCCACATCCCGTGCGCCGGGCATCGCCGGGATCTTGTACTTGGTGTCCACGACGCAGATCGGGGCGCCGCTCTCCGCATGGCTCAGCACCAGATCGATCCTGAAACTGACAGCGCCCGTGGCGCCGAACGTCACCGTCTCCTGCGCCTGCATTCCGAGATGCGGTGGAAGGTGGGCGCGAAGCCACTCGGCCACGAACAGTTCAAAGAGCCTTCCCATATCCACCAGGAAGGGAATCATGCTCCGCTCCCCCATCTCCAGCGCCGGGCCGGTGTGTTCTAGAAAGAAGCGGCAGAGGGCATGGAGCCCCCGGTAATCCTCGTTCAGATGGTTGTATCTCCTGCCGGCGCAATCGGCCGGGGAGAAGGGGACGAGCGAGATACTCCCCTGCAGCATGCGGCAGGCGCGTCGTACATCGGGAAGAACCCGTTCATCGCATGCGCCGCTGCGCGCCACCAGAGCCAGTGTCCATGCCAGCAGTCGATTGTCATCGGTATCGGCCGTGGAATCGTGATAGTGGCAGTGGAAGTCGGCGCGGTATGGCTGGCGCATCATGCTCCGCAGATCGATGCCGCCGCGGAGATAGGGGAGCCGGTCGCTGCCGGCAACGTATGCGTGATAGAGCCCGCGCCGCCCGCGGTGCAGCACACGTTGCGCCAGTATCGATGCCAGTTCCGAATAGAACTCCTCTATCTCCTCGCACTCGAAGAGCCCGTCCAGCATATGGAAGCCGCGGAGCCGGTAGGCATATTCGAGCATCCTGAAGAGATTGGCCAGGCGGACCTTTGGGCGCAGAAGCAGGCGCAGTTCCGGCGCAAGCGGGATAAGCCCCACCCATCCCAGGGATGTCAGTTCCCAGCAGCCACCGCTCTTCGGCGAGGGAAATCCCACCGCAACCCGGTCGCCGAACCGACGCCAGAGCGTTTCGCCGAGGCCGCCGTCCAGCACTTCGGCGGAGAAGGAGGCCCGCATGTATTCGGTCAGTTCCAGCGTCGTAATCCCCGCCTTCCTCATCCTGTTATCTCCCCTCGGATGATCTCCCACCGGAACTCGTCGCTCTTGCCGGGACGATCGAAGAAATATTCCTCCAGATAGGGCTCTATCTCCATGCGCCATATATCCTCGATCTGGCCGGCAAGGTCCGGGCGGAGGAAGCTGGCTATTCCGATGTCGTAGTGCGGATCGTTGATCTCCCTGTTCAGTCGCGTGAGGACCGCGATGAGCCGTTCAACCGGGAACCCGCTGCCGGCGCGTGCGTGGTAGCGCCGCAGGACATCGTAACGGGGGCGCAGCGCCAGGAAGGCGAACCGCCGCCGCAGCGCATGGTCCACCAGCGCTATCGAGCGGTCGGCGGTGTTCATCGTGCCGATGATCCTGACATTTCCCGGAATCGAAAATGTCGTCCCGCCGGCGAGCGGCACCTGTGCATCGCGATATTCCAGCAGGTACATCAGCTCGCCGAAGACGCGGGCGAGATTGGCGCGATTGATTTCATCGAGGATGAGCACGCAGCGTCCGCTTCGCCTGCGAGCCTCATCGCAGAACTGCACGAACCGTCCGGGGACGAAGGGATAGTCCAGTCCTCCGTCGGGCCTCGGTTTCGGGCGGATGCCGATCACGAAGTCCTCGTAGGCGTAGGCCGGGTGAAGCTGCACGAGCCGGGCGAATCCGTCTCCGCCGCCGATCAGATGGCGTGCCAGATGTTCGGCAAGAAATGTCTTGCCGGTGCCGGGCGGCCCGTAGAGTATCGCCTGCCCCTTCCGCTCGATCGCCCGTGTCCAGCGCTCCAGCGTTTCGCTGTCGAAGCCCGTATCCTCCGCGCAGCGTTCCAGGGAATACTCCGGCTGCGATGGGGCGATAACCGTGTTCTCCACCGGCGGCAGCTCTCCGGACCATGCCTGGTATGCCGCCGCCGGCTCCGCGATGGCCGGTGGGGGGAGAGTCTCAAGCTCGCCGAAGCTCCGTTCGTCGAGCTGCAGAAGCGTCCGCCGCCAGCCCTCCTCGTGCACCTCGCGTGGCGTATCGCGCCAGAGTACGGGGAGGCGATGACCGTTACGCTGGCCGGGGATGAAGTAGTAGGTGCCAACCACCCTGCCCGTGCCGAGAATGCCGGTCGTTCCCCGGTTCGCCACGATCACGTCGCCGGGACTGATATGGGCGAATGTCCAGAGCTGGGCGACCGCGTTCGGCGACCACGATGGGGAAGCGCGAAGCTCGGGAAAGCTGCGGAGAATCTCCTCGTGGCGGGCCTGGAATGCGTCGTGGCTCATCCGCGATATGTCGCCGAAGAGTTCCCATCCAACGCCGATGAAGTTACCCCGGCGGCATTCCTCCCACTGCCAGGCATTTTCCCCCGGGGAGATCTTCCAGTATCTCCCCGTGGCGGCCTCCTGCGAGGCGGAGTTCTGCATGTCCATCATATCACATGTACCGGTCTGGTCGTGCCGCCGCCGGTCCCTGCCGGGACGGAGCGGCCCGGCTGCATCGCAGGCCCGGTGGCGGGCGCTGGAGCGGTGGAATTCCGCACGGGTGGTGCCGGATGCACCCATGCGTACGATCATTCCGGTATCCTTCCCGAATACTCCGCGATGATGAGATCAGCAGTGCGCGGTGGCGGATGGAGACGAACGGGGAATGGAGCCGGAGAGCCGCCGTGCATCCCGCCATACGGCGGATGCCCGGCAAGGCTTGTTGCGCGCAAATCTACGACATAGCATTGACGTCGCTGTGATGGAATTTATGGGAAGCACTGTGCAGCATGGAGGCGCATGCGCCGGGAGATGCCCGGGATACGGGGCCGGTGAAGCGATGTACGCGCTCCACCGGACGCCGATGCCCATCCTGGAAGATCCGAACAGTCGCGGACATTCAGATCCGCTCCAGGCCTTTGAGATCTTCATGGGGCCGCCGCCCGCCGGAACATGCGCGGCCTCGGGGAAATGACACGCGAGACGTTCGAAAAATGACACATGCGGCGGCGTAATTCATCAAGTCGCTTCCGGCTCGCTATATTCACCCGTATGACGCCGCGATGGAACCGGGCGGGAACGCCGGAGGAGACCGGAGATGGCGGCGCAGTAATATCCACAGACATGATCGGGCGCTTTTATCTGGCTGTTTTGCTTCCGGCGGCGCTGCTTCTCGCGGCGCATCCCCTGCACCTTCATGCCCAGCGGCGCCAGCCCGTTCCCTCCGATGAGAAACAGTGGGATCTGATAGAGAAGGGGCACAGGTTCCAGGATGACCAGGATTTCGACGCGGCCATCGAGATATATCTGGCGGTGCTGAAGCTGAACCCGGACAATGTTGATGCGATGTTCGACCTCGCCTCCAGCTATTACGACACGGGGGAATTCCGGCAGAGCCTGGAGATTTCACGGCGGGGTACGGGGTACGAATCCGATCATCTGGGATATTTCTATCTGATGCTCGGCACCAATTATGACATCCTGAACGAGCCGCGAAAGGCGGTGGATGCCTATCGTGATGGTATCGCCGTCGATCCCGGCAGTTATCTGCTGCACTATAATCTCGGTGTCACCTATCTGAACATGAAGCGTCCCGCCGATGCGCGGGAGAGCTTCAAGCGGGCGCTCACGCTTAATCCCAATCATGCGAGCAGCCATATCGGGCTCGGGCAGATCTATTTTCGCCAGGGGGATCGCGTTCCAGCGCTGATGGCGCTCGGGCGCGCCGCCATCCTCGATCCCCAGTCGGGACGCGCGGAGGTGGCCGCGGCTCTGATCGCCGACGTGCTGCGCCCGGCGCCGGGGGGGCGCGGCAGTGGGGATCGCGAGGGGAATTTCGTGGCGGTCGATGCCCTGCTCGCCACGGATAGTGGCCTGGCGGGCGAGCCGTGGACGGGGGAACTGGAACAGACCGTGTCACGGCTGCGTATCGTGCTGGGTCGCCTGCGCCAGCTCGATGCGTCCGAGCTCGGTTCGAGCTTCGCCGCCACCTACTACGCTCCGTATTTCGTGCAACTTGCCGATCATGGCTTCGTGGAAGCATTCGCCTACCACATTCAGCAGTCGCGCGGGGGAACGGAGGTGATGCGCTGGGTCACCGGCAACGCGGCGCTTCTGGAGGATTTCCTGGAATGGTCGGGTGGGTTTCGGTGGGGAGGAAGAAGACAGGAATAGAAGGTCAAAAGGCAAAAGGCAAAAGTCAAAAAGGGGCTGGGGAGTTGTGCGGGCACACTATCGATAGGCCGGGGGCGCCAGGACGTTCCTGGTAGTGTGATCTGCGCTGTAGTTTCCTGATGTGGTGGCGGGTCCCCTCCCATACATTTCCTGGAATTATCACACACGGCGATGTACAAGAAGGATTACATGATGACCATGATCGAGGAGCTGGCGCAGTTCCTCGGTCGCCTGATATTTCTGAAGGAGACGCGGCGCCTGGATGTCGCCGGGGCGGAGATCGGGGAGTTCTGCGCGCGGCTCTTCGAGCGGACGCCGGAACAGCTTCGCTCGGCTTCGTATGAGGAACTGATCGCATTCGCGCGGGAGCAGGGGGTGCGCACGGGGGTGGCGCTGGGCTGCATTCTGAAGGAGATGGGAGATATCGCGCGCCTGCGGGAGAATGTGGAGGATGCATGCGGCTGCTATATCCGCGCCCTGACGCTGATGCTCGATGCGTACGGCATGGGGGATACCGCTCTTCCGCTTGAGACGCCGGAGCGTATAGAGATACTGATCGATGCCGTGGAGGGCTGCGAGCTTCCCCCGACGCCCGCACGGCTGCTCGCCGGATATTTCGAGCACGAGGGATTTTTCGCCGATGCCGAGGATCTGATATTCGACATGGTTCACAACGGCGTTCCCGGCGCCGTCGATGACGGCGTGGCGTTCTACGAACGGTTGGCAGGCAGGGATGATGCCGATCTGCAGAACGGAAATCTTCCGCGCGAGGAGGTGGAGGAAGGGATGCACGAACTGATGCGTCTGAAACAGGAAGGGCAGGCGCCTGCATCCGCCTGAGCGTGCCGTTCCCTTCTGGGCGCGCTGCCCCCCCCCCACACAATCAGCGATACAAGAGATTGCGCCGCGAATCGTTGCTGCACAAGGGGGATCATTGCGGTTGGTTTGCGGATATGATGGAAGTAGAAGCAGGCAGGGAACAGCGAGGGGGGACATGTCGGAAATTGTCAGGAGCGTGCCGGGCGCGCATGAACCCAGGGCAGCCGGTGGTGTGGAGAAGGAATCATATGAAGAGATTGAGCACGATAGCCCGGGAGATGGAGCCGCTTCCCGATCACACCATCGCCAAGAGGATGATCATCTCGATCGGTGTCCTGCTGGCGGCGGTGGCCCCGCTCATCACGCTGATCGACAGCGTGGGCGAGCGGTTCACGCTTATCATCATGGCAGTGCTCGCCGCCGATACGCTGATCTATGCCTGGGCATATTACGACAGCCGCGAGGTGGACGACCGGCTGCCGGTAGTGATGGCCGTATCGCTCATCCTCTTCGGAATCATTTCGCTCTGCGTCTACTTTATCCGCTCGCGCGGCGCGGCCAACGGTGTGCGAGCCTTCGGCCGGGCCGTTCTCCTTATGCTCATGCTTCTGCTGGTCAGCGCATCGGTGTTTCAGCTCCTGGATATTTCCATCGCGGGATTTTCTCTGGGGCCGCAGTTCCTGCACGGAATTCCGCGGACCTGATCCGTATAAAGAACATGATGTTCCGGTAGCGGCTGCCCCGGCAGACCGGGCCGCTCACTTCATTCCATCACACGCGCCGCGGATCTTCCACGCATCTCGCCCCGTTCCCCTATTTTTTCCCTGGGCCGTCCTGCCCGTTCCTCTATCTTTGCCGCACACGTCCGAGGTGCCTGGAACACTGTTCCGATCTTCTCCGGCAGCGGCCGTGCCTTCAACAGTTCCCGCCGACGGTATTTCGCGCCGTGCCGCCGCATTATCTGTTCTGCAAGGAGCTATCCATGCTGCCACTGCAAAACGTCGCTGTATTCCTGGCGGGGCTGCTCGCCAGCGTATGCCTGCATGCGCAGGAGGAGAGAGGGGATGATGAACGAAGGATCACCACCCCCGCCGACATCGTCAGTCTCATCGAACGTTCCGCCACGACCTATCAGGTGCATGTGATGCCGGCCGATTCCGTCGATCGGATCGCCCTCGACATTCTCTTTCCCCGGGTATATCCCCGGATCGCCTTTCCGGTCCTGTTGGAACATGACGGCGAGCCCGAGGTAACGGAATATCCGTTCGACTCGGTGGAAGCCGTCCTCTTCATGGAGGCGGAGGAGAGGTTCGCAGCGAGCGAGTTCGACCATGCATACGTTCTCTACCAGGATCTGCTGAAGCGTTATCCGGGATGCTACGTTGCCGTCGGTAATATCGGCGACTGCTACTACCGGCAGCGGGACTTCGCCGCCGCGCTCAGGTATTTCGATAGCGCCATCGGCATGAACCCCATCGACCCGCAGTTCTACTTCTATCGCGGCGATGCCCTTCGCAAAATGGGACGCATGGATGAGGCCGTTGAATCGTACATCGATGCGCTTGTCTATCTCCCTCATTATCCCATCATGATCATGGGGCTGAACGCGATAGCGGACTCCACCGGCATCGAGATACGCGACGGGCTCTTCGCGCCGAAGGGGTTCGCCCGGCGTGATGGAGATGGCATAGAGATCGGGGTTGCGAACGATGCAATGAGTGCGGGCTGGCTGATGTATGCCATGACGAAGGCGGCATGGCTCGGCGAACCGGAACATCGCATGCAGGCAGGGGTGGCCTCTCCGGGATGGTCAACGCGGGAGGAGAGCGAGGCTCTCTCGATGCTTGTGATGTCCTATCTTGCAAACAAGCAGGAGGATACGGAGGTGTCCGATCCGCAGTCGGAGATGCTCTTCCGGCTCACCATGAACCGGCAGTTGCTCCCGTTCATTCTGTATGAGATCGGCGCACGGATTGACCCGCATATCATGGGGCGGGTTCCGGAGGAGGTGCGGAACGGCGTGCGGGAGTATGTACGGCGATACGTGGTCGTCCGAAACGATCGGTGATATGAAGGTCTCCAGCCTGTTCGGAGCCATACGGAGGGCGTTGATGAGCGAAACGACCCCATTCAGCTTTCAGGAGCCGGGACGGTTGGTCGATGGCGATCTGGAACTGGTGCTGGTTGAAACCACGCCCGGCAATGTCGTGCGTGGCTGGGCTCCCGTCTACAGATTCGAAATGAGATCTTGCGGCGTGCCGCTGGCGATGGGGGAGATAGATCTGCGCATAGGCAACAGCGAGAACATCGTCAGATATTTCGGCCACATCGGTTACGGTGTGCTGCCTGCGTTCCGGGGGCGCCGCTACGCCGCCCGGAGCTGCCGGCTGCTGTTCGATCTCGCCCGTGCGCATGGCCTCGACAGGCTGTGGATCACCTGCAATCCGGAGAACCGCGCATCGCGCCGTACCTGCATGCTGATCGGCGGACGGCTGATCGATACGGTGGAGCTGCCGAAAACCCACGAGCTCTATCTGCGCGGCGATCGCTACAAGTGCCGCTACCGGATAGATCTGTAGATTGGGTGTTGGCCGGTTGCCTCTCGAAAAGAATTCTTCGTCACCGGCAGCCAGTCCGCTGTCGGCTGACATCCCCGCTCATTCTGTTACGAACTTCCAGCAGAAAAAAGCCCATGTTCCCGTCACCGGCGGCCGGCCGGACCGCGGTGGGCAGATCGACCGGGGGGGCGGTCTCCGATAGCGTACCTAACCGATGACAGACCGGCGCGTGGCATGGCCGTGCGCCCTATCGACTATGACCTCCTTCTCCCGCATCGACTTCGCCGACATTGAACAGGAGCTTACGCTGCGGCGCGTGCGCATCATGCAGATCGTCTACTCGGCGCTCGTCTTCAGCGTGATGATGCTCCTGATCTTCTTCCTCTTCTTCTTCGCCATGTCCCCCGATCTTCTGATCCGCGGCGTCCGGATAGGGACGCAGGTGGAGGTGCTTGCCGCAGTGATCTGGGCGGCTACCGGGGCGGCAGGGATCGGGGGGCTCATCGTCTACCGGATGCGGACCAACCCCCGCCAGCGGCTGGTTGCGGCGTCCGGCCCGCTTCCGGACGGGGGGGAGCAGCCCGCAGGCCCGGCGGGAAGATTCGTGGCGATGGTGCAGCAGGGGGTGATCGGCCGCGCAGTCCTCTTTGCCATTCCCGCCCTTATCTCCGCAGTGATCGCCCTGTACTGGGTCTTCGCCGGCGCCATGCTTGGCCATCCCGAGCGCCTTGTGCACCTGGTTCCGGCGTTCGCCATGCTCGTCTTTCTCGGAACCACCTGGCCCACGCGCGACCGCGTGCTCGGCGTCATGCGCCGGCGCCTGGCGGAGAGCGCATGAGCATGATTACCGGGCGGAGCCCGGCCGCCGCGTCAGATCCGCACCAGGGTACCGGAACTTCGCGAAGAGCCGCCGTCCGGCGGTGATGTGGCCCGGGTCGGCCCCCGGTTCCGCGTGCCCCGCGAAATTATGTGTGGAGCCGCTCAATGGTTCAGATACCGCTTCTCAACGGTTTCGAGTTGCTCCAGCCCGAACGCCGCATCCTCCTTCATATCCTCGCGGAGTTCCATCTGTGTGCCGAATATCCGGCAGGCTTCAAGGTAGCGAACCTTCCCCTCCGGGGTGCCTGCCAGAGTCTCGGCGATGCCGAGATAGCCGGCATTGAGAACTACATCGAACGGGCTGTCGGGCGTAACGCCGCCGGCGCCGCCATTTTCGATCCACTCCTGGAGCGCATAGTCGAACGCGCGCCGGAAGCTGCCGACGGCATCCTGATGGCGGCCAAGCGATATCTCGTGCATCCCCTTCGCCCACTGCGCCATCGACTTCTTCGAGGGAGGCTTGTCGAGTTCCTCGCGCCACCGGATACAGTCATCAGCGGCTTTTAGACCGGCCTCAAAATGCCTCTGTTCCCGTGGCGTTTCATCTCCCGGCCAGCAGTACGCGAGGTCCGCCGAAAGGTTATACGACATCATGTTGCCGAAATCCTTCAGCGTTCTCTTCCGCTCGTCGTCCGTCTCCTCCTCGCTCTGGCGCATGGCCTCCGCGATTCCGGCGCGTGCCACGGTGATGTAGTCATCGAAGTTCTTCAGGCGCCCGGCGGTTCCCCAGTTGCGGCCGTTGAAGGCGCGCTGTGCGAACGAGTAGAGCTGCAGCTGCTCGCTCGGCGGAAACGTCGTGATGAAGCCGATAACTCCTTCAGAGCCGTGTTCCTCCATTGCGCTGAGAAGCCTGCTCCAGTGGATTTCGGGAAATTCCGTGGTTGTCGTGCTCATGGTCGGTACGTGTTCGTGTACTGTGCATGCGGGCGGAGCGCGGGCGGAACGGCCGCGTTCCTCTTGCCGGTTTCGGTTCCGTCGGAGAGGAGCGCCGCGGGTTCGGGAGTGCGGCCGGGGAGAGGCATGGATCAACCTGCGCCCGTCCCCTGTGTGCGGCCTGCCTGCCGCTCTTCCTCCGACGCCACGAACTTACCTGATCGGCCGGGGTGCGCCAAAAGGGACATTGGGTGAGGACGCCCGGCGAAATGGGGATGAAGCCGGTATCATATCAGAGTGGCCATCACGTCTGCGTCGGTTGCCGTCCGGGCGGGCACGTATGATCTGGAGGGCTGCCCGCCGGGGCAGGTGATGCCGGGCTGCGGATCGGCGAGATTCTACGTCCCCGTTACACGACGAACGCCGGGAACTTCGTACATTCACGGCAGGCTTTAACGCCCGGCAGAATGAAGTGCAAACCGGCACCGGCGGACCGGCCGGGCGCCTTGTTCACTCTGTGAGCATCTCCGCAGAGTTCAAACCGAATCGAACATTCATGGAACGGATCACAACCATCGGCGAGCATGGGAGGCCGGTTCCCCGTCTTCCGCTCAATCGCAATGATCTGGCCCGCATCGCCTACGCGGCGGTGGAGGATATGGCATTCCTCGAAATGAACGACGGCAACCGGCTCGGCTACCATATCTACCTCTATCTCAACGGGGAGATTCCGTCGATCGCCGATGCGATCTATGAGGCCAAGGCGCGGATACAGATTCATCCGAAGGAGCTGGAGCGCATCCTCAGCGAACGTCTTGCCGCAGCGGGGGTGCGCTAGCATTGCCGATCCGTTCGCGCCGTCGATTCCTGCGCATCGCCATCGGGGGAGCCGTCGCCATCCCCGCGGCTCTCCGTGCCCAGATCCAGACGGGGCGCGACGCCCAGACCAACGCGCCGGTCGATACGCTCCGGCGGCAGGATTCGGTGCTCCCGACCGGCGCCCCGACGCGGCGCCAGGAGGGACGGGGCGAGCAGCGCAGAAGAGCCGCGCGTCCCACTGATACGCTTCCGCTGCTGCGTCCCCCCGCGCTCAGAGAGGGATCGGTGATCGCCATCGTGGCTCCCGCCAGCGGCGTGGTGAAGGGGGAGGCGCTGGATGCGGCGGCCACGCTGCGCAATCTCGGATTCGGTGTCAAGCTGGGGCGGCATCTCACGCGCGGCTTCGGCTATCTTGCCGCGCGCGACGAGGAGCGGGCGGAGGAATTCATGAGCTTCGTCCGCGATCCGGATGTGAACTGCATCATGGCGGTGCGCGGCGGTTACGGCGTCATGCGCATCCTTCCGCTGCTCGACTTCGATGAAATCCGCGCCAACCCGAAGGTGATCATCGGCTACTCCGACATCACCGCGCTGGTGAATCCCGTCTTCCAGCGCTCCCGCCTCGTAGCCTTCCACGGTCCGGTGGCCACATCGACGTTCGATCATTACACGCTCGATTCGTTTCGTCGCGCGCTTATGTCGAACGTTCCCGCCGGGGAGTTCTCCGAGAGCGATGAGTTCCGCGGCGCCGTCTTCAGCGAATCGCGTGCGAGCACCATCGTGAAGGGAAAGGCACAGGGAAGGCTCGTCGGCGGCAATCTTTCGCTCGTCACCGCGATGATGGGGACGCCGTACGAGATCGACACCCAGGGAAAGATCCTCTTTCTGGAGGAGGTGCAGGAGGAGCCGTATCGCGTTGACCGGATGCTGATGCAGCTTGTGCTCGGCGGCAAGCTTCAGAGCTGCGCCGGCGTGGCGCTCGGGCGCTTCACGAAGTGCGAGGCGTCGCGGGGAGGGGAGTTCAGGCTGTCGCTTTCGCTGGAACAGGTGGTGCGCGGACTGCTCGAACCTCTGAGCATCCCAACCGTGTACGGCTTCTCGATCGGCCATATCAGGAGCAAGCTCACGGTTCCCGTGGGGGCTCTCGCGACGCTCGATGCCGATGCCCGCACCATCACGATAGATGAGGCGGCGGTAAGCTGATGTCATGAATGACGGATGGAGCGGATGCCGCCGGGTTCCGCTTGCTCCATGCCTCCCGTTCTTCCATTGCCGGACAGGTTATCCCGGACAGAGCCTTCGTCATGCGTCTCCTCGTTTCCATAGTCTCAGCAACGGTGATCGCCGGATGCTGCGCGGCGATTCTGCTGGCGCAGGAGGATGATCCTGCCGTGCGCCGCCGGGATCTGGAACGTCTTCGCGCGGAGATCCGTGGCGCGGAAGCGCGTCTGCGCGAGCTTGAAGGGGAGTCGCGTCGATCGATGGATGCGATGCGGGAGTTCCGCAGGCAGGTCGCCGGCGTCGATTCGCTGGTGGAGGCATTGCGCCGGGAGGAGGGAAGGCTTGCGGAGGAGATGATAGATGTTCGCCGGCAGCGTGATGAGCTTGATGCACGGCTTGCCTCATCCCGCGCCGAGTTCACGGCGGTGACGCGCGTCCTCTTCCGCAACCGGCTGCTTACATCGGATGCCGCGGCGCTCCTCACCCCCCGTGAGCAGCAGCGGCTTGCCCTGCGCCAGCGCCTGTACGAACGTTATGTCCGGACACAGCGGCGCCGCGCCGGGGAAATCACCCGGATGACCGTGGCGCTGGCCGCGCATGATTCCCTGCTGCGGCTCCGCCAGCGCGAGCAGCTTGCGCTTATCCGGGAGAAGCGCAGCGAGCTGGAACGGCTGATGGCGCTGGAACGGGACCAGGCGGCGGCGCTGAACCGTGCGGCCGGCGAACGGAACACGCTGGAGCGGCTGGTGGAACAGCGGAACGCCGAGGCGGAGCAGATATCCGGGATGATCGCCAGCATGGTGCGCCGCGAGCAGAGCCGTGCCGCCGGGCAGTCCAGGCCGAACGATCGCCGGGCGGATGCGCATGCCAGCCCCCGCATCCCCGATGCGCCCGCGGAGATGGAGGAATCGGGAGCGCTCAGGTTCAAATGGCCGACGGCGGGACGGAGGATCGTGGAAGCCTATGGCGAGCGGACGAACCCGCGGACCGGCACGGTGACAGTGAATCCCGGCATCAACATTGCGGCGCGGGCGGGGACGGCGGTGACCGCCTCCGAGCGCGGGACGGTATCGCTGGTCTCGTGGCTGCCGGGGTATGGGACGATCGTCATCGTTGGTCATCGCGACGGGTACCGGACGGTCTACGGCAATCTCTCATCGGCCAATGTTTCGCGCGGGACGAAGGTGAAGATGGGGCAGCGGATCGGCAGTGTGGGCGACGAGTTCCTCCATTTCGAGGTCTGGCGCGATCAGACGCGGCTCGATCCGGTCACGGTGCTTCCGTAGCGGGCGCGCCGGAGGAAATTTTTCTCAATCGACAGGGTTGGTCGGTAACTTCATCTACTATCATGGCAGACGCGAGCGATTCGGAAGCACCCTTCAGGACGGGATATGTGGCGATTGTCGGTGAGCCCAACGTCGGGAAATCGACGCTCGTAAACCGGTTGGTGGGGGCCAAGCTCTCCATCGTTACGAACAAGCCGCAGACCACGCGCAAGAGCGTGCTGGGCATACAGACCACCGAACACGCGCAGGTCATTTTCCTGGATACGCCCGGCGTGCTGACGCCCCATTACCTGCTGCAGCAGAAGATGGTGGGCTATGTGAAGACCGCGCTGCAGGATGCCGACATGATCCTGCTGATGATCGACGCGGGCGCTCCCGATCTGGAGCGTCTGGCCGCGACGCCGGTGGGGGACGTGCGTGGGCTGCGTAAGCCGATCGTGCTTGCAATCAACAAGGTCGATGCGCTGCCGGATCGGAAGGTGGTGCTGCCGCTGATGGAGCGGTTCATGAAGCTCGGCGTCTTCCGCGAGGTGATCCCGATATCGGCGCTGCACGGCGATAACGCCGACGTGCTCATGGAGGCGATCGAAAAGACTCTGCCGCCGGGCGAGCCGCTGTACGATCCCGATCTCATCAGCCAGCAACCGCAGCGGTTCTTCGTGAGCGAACTGATACGCGAACAGATCCTGAAGCTGTACCAGCAGGAGATTCCCTATTCAGTGGAGGTTGCCATCGTCGAGTTCAAGGAGCGTCCGGCGCCGGCGAAGGTGTACATACATGCCGAGATCATCGTGGAGCGCGATACGCAGAAGGGGATCATCATCGGGAAGAAGGGGGAGGCGTTGCGGCGGCTCGGGGAACGTGCACGGCGAAGCATCGAGGAATTCCTCGACCAGCCGGTGTTCCTTGAGCTGTTCGTGAAAGTCCGTGCCGACTGGCGACAGAGCGAAAGCCGGCTGAGGAGCTTCGGGTATTAGAAGCCTGGAATTCTTCCTGCAGGAAGCAGGTGCAGCTAACGGCAGATAAAGGCATGAAAATTTTCAGATGTTCGATGGTCATGCTGCCGGTGTAAGCATGGTACCTGCATATGGTACCAGCTTTTGCTGCACGGATGCCGCTCGGGATTGTGTGTATTGTCTCCCGAATCGGGGGCGAATCCGTCAGGTTGAGACAACGTTCGCTCTATGATTCCCGTATCCGCCACACCCCTGGATTCGCAAAAGAATTTGTCCGCCCATCCGTATCGAATCCCTTACCCGGTCGTTGCCATTGCGTTGTGATTTGTCCACCCGGCAGGTGCGGCGCCGGGATGCACTGCAAGGAAATTTTTCGCATGCGCGCGAGAGAAGTGTAAGGTCTGCGGGATGTTATCGTTATAGGAAAGATACCGGCACCCATAGCGGCCGGCACCCATAGCAGCCGGCAGACATGACGCCGGGACCGTGCCGTAGATATGCGTCTGCTGGCAGGAATAATCACGCAATGTTCACATAGGTAAGGAATGTCCGTCTGCCTGTAACCCTGGTATTG
>Ga0206101_1000023_pt1 | contig 88118 bp, 76 predicted proteins | sample 1B0metagenome_FD_148613 | JGI IMG/M metagenome (GOLD analysis project Ga0206101, IMG submission 148613) | Enriched microbial communities from leaf-cutter ant dump, University of Wisconsin, Madison, United States - 1B0 | ecosystem: Environmental > Terrestrial > Nest > Insects nest > Nest dump... | reverse complement strand
AGCGAGATGCATCCCTCCCTGCAGGCGAAGCTTTTGCGCGCCATTCAGGAACGCGTCATCGACCGCATCGGCGGCACCGCGCCGGTAAAGATCGATATCCGCCTGATCGCCACCAGCAACCGCGACATGCAGGCCGCCGTCAAGGCAGGGCAGTTCCGCGAGGATCTCTATTTCCGCCTCAACGTCGTCAACCTGGAATTGCCGTCGCTGAAAGACCGCCCGGGCGATATTGCGGCCCTTGCCGCCCTCTTTGCCGACAAGTACAGCGAACATAACGGCCTGCCCAGGAAAAAACTGTCCGATGCCGCCAGCCGAAAACTGCAAGCTCACCCCTGGCCCGGCAACGTCCGCGAGCTGGAAAATGCCCTGCACCGCGCCGTGCTGATTTCGCAGGAAGCGGAAATCGAGGCGCATGCCATCATGCTCTCCGGCCAGAAGACAACGGATATTTTGCAAACCGCCGCCAAGACGGCGGAGCCCGCCCCCGCTACTCCCGCGCACGCCGCAGACGATGTACCCGCCGCCCTTGTCGGCCGCACCGTGGCGGAGGTGGAGCGCGAACTGATCCTGAACACGCTGGATCACTGCCTTGGCAACCGCACCCATGCGGCGAATATTCTGGGCATTTCCATCCGCACGCTGCGCAACAAGTTGAAGGAATACAACGAAGCCGGCATTCCCATCCCCAGCACAGGGAGCAGTAGCGCATAACCATGGCCGATACGGGCACATCCACAGCAAGCTTCGGCAGCGGCAAGTTCCGCCTGCGCGGCGACATTATTTTCGCCGTCGGCATTGTGGCCGTCCTGACGGCGCTGATCCTGCCCATGCCCGGCTGGTTGCTGGACATATGCCTGGCGCTCTCGCTCGCCTTCTCCGTCCTGATCCTGCTGACGGCGTTGTTTATCGAAAGGCCGCTGGACCTGAGCGCCTTTCCGACGATCCTGCTTGTCGCGACGATGATACGCCTCTCTCTCAACCTTGCCTCCACGCGCCTTATTCTGGCCAAAGGGCATGAAGGAAAAGACGCCGCCGGACACGTGATCGAGGCTTTCGGCGGCTTCGTCATGCAGGGCAACATCGTGATCGGGGCGATCGTGTTCGCGATCCTGACCATCGTCAACTTCGTCGTCGTCACCAAAGGCGCGGGGCGCATCGCGGAAGTCGCCGCCCGTTTCAGCCTCGACGCCATGCCCGGCAAGCAGATGGCGATCGACGCCGACCTTTCCGCGGGCCTGATCGACGAAGCGACCGCCAAAACCCGCCGCCTGGAACTGGAGCAGGAAAGCACCTTCTTCGGCTCCATGGACGGTGCGGCGAAATTCGTCCGCGGCGATGCGATCGCGGGCCTTTTGATCGTTTTCATCAACATCATTGCCGGCATCATCATCGGCGTGGTGCAAAACAACCTGCCCGTCGCCGAGGCCGCAGAGACTTATACCCACCTCACCATCGGTGACGGTCTTATCACCCAGATCCCGGCGCTGATCGTTTCCGTCGCCGCCGGCATGCTGGTCACGAAAACGGGCGTTCAGGGCTCTGCCGACAAGGCCGTCTTCGCGCAACTCAGCCGGCACCCGCAGGCGCTCGTCCTCAGCGCCGTCGCCATGTTCATCCTGGGGTTGATGCCGGGCATCCCGATGCTGCCGTTTTTCCTCATGAGCTGCATCGCCGGCTTCTTTGCCTGGCAAACCCTCGAAAGCGGCAAAAAAGCCGTGGTCGCCAAGGAAAGGGCCGAAAAGCTCGCGCTCGAAAAAGCGCCCGTGGCGGAAGAGCCGATCTCGAAATCCCTTGCCATCGACACCATCCGCGTGGAGCTCGGATACGGCCTGCTGCCGCTGGTCAACAACCCCGACAAGGGCCGCCTGACCGAGCAGATCAAGGGCCTGCGCAAGCAACTGGCGGAAGACATGGGATTCATCCTGCCGTCCGTACGCATTCAGGACAACCTGCAGCTGCCCGCCAATGCCTATGTCGTGCGCATTAAGGAGATCGAGGCCGGCCGCGGCGAAATCCGCCCCGACATGCTTTTGTGCATGAACCCCACGGGCGAAGCCATCGACCTGCCGGGCGAGGCGACGCGCGAGCCGACCTTCGGCCTGCCCGCCATGTGGCTGAGCCACGACTACCGCGAGGAAGCGCATTTCCGCGGCTATACAGTCGTCGACCCTTCCACCGTCGTCACGACGCATATTACGGAGATCATCAAGGACAACATGCCCGATCTCCTGTCCTACGGCGAAACGCAAAAGCTGCTGGACGAGCTGCCCGACAGCCACCAGAAGCTCGTCGCCGACGTCATCCCGGCCAAGATCACGGTCACGGGCCTGCAGCGCGTATTGCAAAACCTGGTGGCGGAGCGCGTCTCCATCCGCGACCTGCCCACCATTTTGGAAGGCGTGGCCGAAGCCAGCGGCTTTACCGGCAACGTCACCATGATGACCGAACACGTCCGCACCCGCCTGGCCCGCCAGATATGCGACCAGCACAGCAACAATGCGGGCGTTTTGCCGCTCGTCACCTTGTCGGGCGACTGGGAACAAGCCTTTGCCGAATCCCTTGTCGGTCAGGGCGAAGACCGCCAGCTCGCCATGGCGCCGACGCGTTTGCAGCAATTCATCCAGTCCGTCCGCGCGGTCTACGAAGATATGGCCCTGAAGGGCGAGGCCCCCGTGCTGCTGACCAGCCCCGGCATCCGCCCCTATGTCCGCTCCATCATCGAGCGTTTCCGCCCGCAGACGATCATCATGTCACAAAACGAAATCCACCCCCGCGCGCGCATCAAAACGCTGGCGCAGATCACGTAACGCGGCACGGTAAAATAACGAACGGGATATAATGCGACTTAAATCTTTCCATGCCAAATCGATGCACGACGCGCTCAAGCAGGTCAAGGACGCGCTGGGCGACGATGCCATCATCGTCTCGACCAAGGAAGAGGCGAGCGGATGGGTGCGCATCACCGCCGCCGTCGAGCAGCTGGCCCCCTCCCCCGAGGCGGTTTTTCGTGAAGACGCCCCCGCCGCCGTGCCGCCGCAAAAAGCCGGAAAGCCTGTTTCCGAACCTCCCCCCGCCGCCCATGCTTACGATCCCGACGAAATCATCGAGATCATCACCGATACCATGCTGAAGCACCGCGTGCCCGCGGCCATCAGCGAAAAAATCATCACCGCCGCCGCGCTGGACGGCTCGGGCGACCCTGTCAAAGCGCTTGCCAAGGGGCTTGCGCGTACCTTTACCTTTGCCGCTCCGCAAAAGCCGGATGCGCCGCGCCGCGCCGTCATTCTGGCCGGCCCGCCGGGCGCGGGCAAAACGCTGATGACGGCAAAGCTGGCGACCGATGCCGTGCTGCATAACAAGGAGCCCGTCATCGTCACGACCGACATCGCCCGCGCGGGCGGGGTGGAGCAACTCTCCGCCTTTTTAAACATTCTGGAGCTGCCGCTTTATCAGGCGGAAAATGCCGCAGAGCTGCAAGGCATCCTGAAAAAGGCGCAAGGCGCCGATGTCATCATCGATACGGGCGGGCTCAACCCCTTCGACCCGCAGGAAATGAAGTTCCTCGCCAAACTGCTGGCGACGGGCGACATGGATGCCGCCCTTGTCATGCCCGCGGGCATGGATGCGGAAGAGGCTGCCGAAATCGCCCTGACCTTCGACGTGCTGGGCGTTAAAAACCTGATCGCCACGCGCCTTGATTTTGCCCGCCGCCTGGGCGGAATCCTCAGCGCTGCTGCCAAAACGGGGCTTACCCTCGGCACGGCCAGCCATACGCCGCAGGTGGCGCATGGCATTATCGATCTCACGCCGCAAAAGCTCGCGGCGCTGCTGCTGCCGCATCTGCCTGCCCCGGCGCAGACCGCGGCAAAAGCGAAAGGAAGGTAGTCCCATGACAACGCGCACCGAAGACCCCGTTTCCACCGTCACACCGCCGCAGGCCGCGCCCAAACGCGCCCAGCGGCTGATCGCCGTCGCTTCCGGCAAGGGCGGCGTCGGCAAGACATGGTTTTCCATCACCCTGTGCCACGCGCTGGCAAAAGCGGGCAAGAAAGTGCTGCTGTTCGACGGCGATCTGGGCCTTGCCAACGTCGATGTGCAGCTGGGGCTGATGGCGAAACACGATCTCAACGACGTGATCGAGGGCAATCTCGCCATGGAACGCGTGGTGGAGCATTATGCCGACGGCGGCTTTGACGTGGTCGCCGGCAGGTCCGGCCACGGCACGCTGGCCGCGCTGACCGTGCCGCGATTGCAGGAAATCGTCGAACAGCTGCGCATGCTTTTGAAAAACTACGATGCGATCGTCATCGACCTTGGCGCCGGCATCGACCGCACCGTGCGCTTCATGGCGGCGGCGGCCGACAATACCTTCGTCGTCACAACAGACGAGCCGACGTCCCTGACCGATGCCTATGCCTTCATCAAGCTCAGCCACGCGGCAAGCCACGCCGACAACATCCGCGTTGTCGTCAACAATACCGGCACGCAAAAGGAAGGCGAAAGCACGTATAATACGCTGCTCAAGGCCTGCAATACCTTCCTGAAAATCTCGCCGCCGCTGCTTGGCATCATCCGGCAAGACAAGCGTGTGCGCGACGCGATCCGCGCGCAAACGCTGTTTTTGACGCGCTCCCCCAATACGGATACCGCAGAAGATCTGGAGCGGATCGCCGCGCGCGTCGCCGCCGAAATTCTGGCATGATCACGGCGAGGGGCGCGGCATGAGCGAAACACATTTCCCGCCTCCGCGCCCGCCCGCTTCCCCCCTGTCCGCCAAGCCGTCCGCACCGTTGCTGCGTGATGCGTCGGTCGTCGCCGCGCCGCCGAAACTGTCGCGCCCCGCAGACACGCTGCTGCTCTCCGGCAAGGTGATCGGCAATAACCGCGCCAAGGGCGAAATCAAGATCGCCACCCCCGAAGGCACGCTGTCCGTGCAATCCAAAATCGCCATCCCGCCGGACACCGAGGTCGCGATCGAGTTGAAAATGCAGCAGCTGAGCCTGCGCGCGACCATCACCGTCATCAAGCAAAAGGCGGCGGAAGCAGCCGCCGCCGCGGAAACGGCAAAGCCGGCACCTGCCGCCGCCGCGCCGCGTTCGGAACAATCCGCAAAGATCGCCCCAGGCGCCGTTTATACGGCGCTGCGCCTGCCGCCCGAAACGCCGGCATCGCCGCCCGCCGCGCAAGCCCCGCAACCCACGCAAACGCCGCCCCCTGCCGACGCGCCTTCTACGGCACTGCCGCTGGAAAATGCCGCGCAGATTATAGAGGGCGCGCGCAAAGTCGGCGTGGCGCAACTGCCCACAGCCTTGCCCGCACTGCCGCCGATACCCGTGCCGGTATTGTGGCAGATATTGAATGCACGCGACGTGCTGGGCGCCTTGCAAAAACTGCCGCCGCAGATGCAGCAACAGATCACGGATTTCCTGCAACAGCCCGCCGTGATCGGCGCGCTTGAAAAAATCATTCCGCCGCGCGAACTGGCGACCTATTACCCCGCGCCGCCCGTTGCCCCCGCCGAAGCGCCGGTCACGGATACCACGCCGCTGGTTGCGCGCCCGCCACAAACCGTGCCGACATCACCCGATGCCTTACCGCAAAATCCGCTTGCCGCGCAAACCGCCATGCTACGCGGCATGATGCCCCTGCTGGATGCCCTGCTGCCCGGCATCGCCGGTATCGCACCGCCTGCCGCAAAAACAGCGACGGCCGCGCCCCTGCCGCAAAATATGGTGAAGGTCGAGATACTGGCCGTGTTCAACGCGTCGCCGCGCGGCGATGCGCCGCCATCGTCCCTTTCCGGCATGACGCAAGACCTGCCGGCGGGAGCGCAGCTGGCCACCGTTGAATCCGTCACGCCGAAAGGCTTTCCCATTCTGGCGCTGCCGGACGGGCATATCGTGCTGCAACAGGCCGTGGATGCGCCCATCGGCACACAGATGGCGGTCACCCTGACGCCGATGAGCCTTGCCGATGTCATGGCGCTCAGCCCGCTGCTGACGACGGCGGGCGGACCGCCGCTGCCGTTCGATCCGCTGCAAAGCCGCACATGGCCCGCACTGCAGGAAACGCTGCAGGTGCTGATCGGGCAGCCGGACAACGCCGCGCAGCTTCTTAAAAATACCTTGCCCGCGCCCGCCGCCGCACGCATGACGCCGGCGGCACTATTCTTCCTTGCCGCCTTGCGCATCGGCAGCATCGAAAGCTGGCTGGGAGAAAACATCCTGCAAGCGCTCAGCAAAGCGGGCCGCAGGGACTTGATCGAGCGCCTCGGCGGCGATTTCAAATCCCTGTCCCGTCAGGCGCAAAGCCCCGTCGGCGGCGACTGGCGCGTCATTTCCCTGCCGATGCTGCATGACGAGCAAATCAGCCAGATACAGTTTTACGTGCGCCAACAGAATGACGACGACAGCGAAGGCCGCGAAGACGGCGGCAATAAAAAAACCACACGGTTTATCCTGAACCTCACCCTGTCACGCATGGGCGATTTGCAAATGGATGGGTTGCTCCGCCCCAAAAGGCTGGACCTTATCCTGCGCAGCGAAAGCGCCCTGCCCTTCGACATCCGGCAGGAAATCATGCGCCGTTTCGCGGCAGGCATCGGGCAAGTGGATATGCAAGGCGGCGTCAGTTTCCAGACCCGGGCGGAGAAATGGGCCTACATCGACACAGGCCATGGCAATAGCCGCAGCGTCTGACCCTTGCGCCCCCTTACACCGCAAAGCGCAAATAGCTGCGATCGTCAAAAGAAAGCTGCCCCGCCTGCAGTCCCTTGGTCGAGGAATAATCCTTATGCAACAGCGGATCGTTTTTCAGCACGCTTTGCAAAAAACTTTCGCTCTCCGCTAAGGTCGGCAGTAAAACGGGATAACCGTCGGAGGCCATCACAATCTCTCCCGCCGTGCCGACAGGCAGGATGTCGATATATTGATCGGGGATGCCATCGCCGTTCATGACGCCGTAGCCGAAAAGGCTGTCACCGCCGCGATTGGCGAAAAGATGCTGTTGCTGCAACAACGGCAAAATAAAGGCGCGCCCCTTGTCGTCTGCCTGCAAATCCGCCACTGTCATGCCCTGCGCCAGCAGGGTTTCGATCATCAGCGCCCGCGCGCGGGAAGTGACTTCATCAATCGCCTTGGCCGCCATATGCGCCGCGCCGTCCAGCAGGATGCCGATATCGCCCACGCGCCATATCTCGCGGCGGAGACGGCTGTAAACGGCCAGAGAACAGGAGGGCTTTTCGGTTTTTTCCGATACGGTCACATGCGCTGCCGTTGCCGCGCGCAAAATCTCCGTCAACCGGCGCATAGCTTCCTTGCCGTGCATACCAGCAGGCAGGCCGTCCAGCGCATGAGCGATGGTTTCGGCGGCAAAACGCCCGCCCGTTTTGTCTGCGATATCGGGGCAATTCTTGCCCGTCGCACCGTCGATAACAGCAAAAAAATGCGCGCCGGTGACGATGATATCCTCGCACAGCGCCGGGTCATTTTTCTTGCCGCAGATAAAGCTTTCGATCAGCTTCATTCGTCCGTCTTGCGCCGGAAGCCTTCGAGGCCGATGGCGTCCATCGCCTGCGTTTCCTTGAAACGGCGCTCCTCTTCCTCCAGCCGGTCGCGTTCTTCCTGCGTCATTTCGTATTTCTTCAGCTCGCTGAAGGTTTCCATCAGGTCTTCCTTGGCGCGCTCTATTTTCTTTTCCAGCACCATTTCGGCCTTGTCAAAATCCGCGCGCTTTTGCCGGATGGTATCGGCATAGCCGGCGAAGGTGAAGGACACGTCTGCCATTTGCCTGACAGCTTCCTTTTCCTTTTCGAATGCGCGTTCCATGTTGCGGCGATCGCGTTCCAGCAACGCAAGCTCGGCATAAAATTCGCCGAGGATGCGGCGCTTTTCATCCAATTCGTGCTTGTGCAGGCGTATCAATGCGCTGAGATCGGCCATCGCGTGTTATTACTCCGCCAGCGGCGCCAGTTGCAGGATTTGCGCAAGACGGGCATAGCCTTCTTCCAGGCTTGTGCGCTCCTGCGGCTTTTGCGCCAGAAAATTCTCGATGGCGGGATACAGCTCGATCGCCTCGTCCACCTTCGGATCGGAGCCGCGGCGGTAGGCGCCGAGGCGGATCAGCTCCGCCATATCCTCATAAGTCGACATGACTTCCCGCCCGCGCTGCACCAGCAGCGCCTGCTCCGCCGTCAGGCAGCGGGGCATGGAGCGGGAAATGCTGCGCAGGATGTTGATGGCGGGATAACGCCCGCGGTCGGCAATGGCGCGTTCCAGAACGATATGCCCGTCGATGATCCCGCGCACGGCATCGGCGATCGGCTCGTTATGGTCGTCCCCCTCGACAAGGACGGAGAAAAAGCCCGTGATATCGCCGCTCCCCTTCACGCCCGGCCCCGCGCGTTCCAAAAGGCGCGCAAGCTCGGAAAATGTCGTCGGCGGATAGCCCTTGCTGGTCGGCGGCTCCCCGGCGGAGAGGCCGATTTCGCGCTGTGCCATGGCAAAGCGCGTGACGGAATCCATCAGGCATAAAACCTGCTTGCCCTGATCGCGAAAATATTCGGCAACCGCCAGCGTCATATAGGCGCCCTGGCGGCGCATCAGCGGCGATTCATCGGAGGTGGAGACGATCACCACGCTTTTCTTGAGGCCTTCGGGGCCGAGATCGTCCTCGAGAAATTCCTGTACCTCGCGCCCGCGCTCGCCGATGAGGCCGATCACGCTGACCTCCGCCGCCGTATAGCGTGCAAGCATCGACATCAAAACCGATTTACCCACGCCCGAGCCTGCGAAAATGCCCATGCGCTGCCCGCTGCAGGTGGACAGGAAACTGTTGACCGCGCGCACGCCGAGATCCAGCTTGTCCCCCAATCGCTTGCGGTCGTGCGCGGCAGGCGGCTTGTTCCGCAAGAGCATATGGTCTTCACCCTGCAGCAGCGGGCCCTTGCCGTCGATCGGCTCGCCCAGCGCGTTGATCACGCGGCCGAGCCATGCGGCACCGGGATAAACGGCAGGCTGCGCGGCCGATACCTCCGCCCGGCAACCGAGGCCGACGCGATCCAGCGGCTTGAAGGGCATCACCAGCGCATGGCCTTCGCGGAAACCGACGACCTCGCAGGGAATCTGCTCCGCGCCCTTGGGCGTTAAAATGCAGCGGTCGCCGATGGACAATTCACGCTCGATCCCGCCGATTTCGACCAGCATGCCCAAAATCTTGGTCACGCGGCCGAAAAGCTGGTAATCGGCCAGTTCGACGATGCCGTTTGACAGGTTGTCGATAAAATGATGCTTGTTCATCTTGAGAAAGTCCCCATACCCATTTGTATTATCCCATATTTTGACAAGAAAATCGCATTTCTTTTATTCATTTATTATCAATTGGTTAATGCGCTTTTTAGGGCTTTGGTAACGAAAATTTTCGGTTTTTTTAACCTTTATTAACAATCGTGTTATAATGTGATGAGGGATTAAAGAGCGCTTTAACAAGACTAACGAATCATTAAGGGGAAAAGGTACAATGCGGGTTCTGCTTATTGAAGACGATCAGTCCACGGCGAAAAGCATCGAATTGATGCTCAAATCGGATGGCTATGTCGTCGATGTGACCGATATGGGCGAAGACGGCCTTGAAATCGGCAAACTCTACGAATACGACATCATCATTCTCGACCTCATGCTGCCCGATCTGGACGGCTACGAGGTGCTGAAACGGTTGCGCGCCGCAAAAGTGGAAACGCCCATCCTGATCCTGTCCGGCCTGTCGGAACTGGACAGCAAGCTGAAGGGTCTTGGCTTCGGCGCGGACGATTACCTTACCAAGCCTTTCGACAAGCGCGAGTTGCTCGCCCGTATTCAGGCGATCGTCCGCCGCAGCAAGGGCCATTCGCAAAGCATCATCAAAACCGGCGATATCCAGGTCAACCTGGATGCCCGCACGGTGGAGGTTGCCGGCAATCCGCTGCACCTCACCTCCAAGGAATACGGCATCATCGAGCTTCTCTCCCTGCGCAAGGGATCGACCCTGACCAAGGAAATGTTCCTGAACCACCTCTACGGCGGCATGGACGAACCGGAAGTCAAGATCATCGACGTCTTCATCTGCAAGCTGCGCAAGAAAATCGAAAAAGTATCGCCTGAGGGCGGCAACTGCATCGAAACCGTCTGGGGGCGCGGCTATGTCCTGCGCGATCCGGCGGGCGGCGCGGAAAAAGAAACCGCAAACGCCTGATCCTCAGGTTCTTGCACAGCAAAACGGCGGCATCACATGCCGCCGTTTTGTACTGTGGTGCTGTTAAGCCGATACGCGCTTATACAGCCCCTTTTGCGCGTCATCGGGCGCGTAAAACTGGTCGAGCCCACAAATGCCTTCCGCTCCGCCGAGATAAAGCACGCTGTCTTTTTTGCCGAAACGATGCAGGTTTTGCAAAACCCGCGCCCGCGCCGCGACATCGAGACAGATCAGCACGTTGCGGCAGAAAATCACGTCGAACACGCCAAGATCCGCCGGCGGCGTCAGCAGGTTCACATGACGAAAGGTAACCATTTGCTTGATATCCTCCGTCACGCGCCAGTAGTCGCCTTCCTGTGTGAAATATTTGACGAGCATCTTAACGGGCAGGCCGCGCTGCACCTCGAACTGGGTGAAACGGCCGTCTGCCGCCTGGCGCAGAATGTCACGCGAAATATCCGTGGCGACAAGATTAATGCGCCACCCCTTCCATGCCGCCGCCATATCGCGCAGCATCATGGCGATGGAATAAATCTCCTGCCCGCCCGCGCAGGCGGCAGACCAGATGCGCAGATGTTTTTCCGCCGCATCCCGCGCCAGCAATGAAGACAGCAATACGTTCTTCAAATGTTCAAAAGGTTTCAGGTCGCGAAAAAAGGAGCTTTCGTGCGTGACCATCGCCTCGACCACCGCCTGACGGAGGGCTTTGTTATCCGCCGCGCGCCGCAACTGGACGGCCAGCGCCTCCACGCCCGCCAGCCCGCGGTCCTGCGCCAGCGGCAAAAGACGGGATTCCAGCAAATAGGCTTTTTCCGGCGTCAGATTCAGTCCGGATTCACGGCGCAGCAGATCGGCAAAAAAATCAAAGGCGGCGCGGTTCATAGGGCCTCTCCGCCCCCCGCGCCCGGACGATGGCGGATGGCGCGCCCCATGGCGGAGAGGGAAAGGATGCGGTCTGCCAAGCCCATGCCCGAGACATGTCCCGGCATGCCCCATACGGCGCCGCTGGCGGCGACCTGTACGAAAACCGTGCCGCCGCCCCTCGCCCTGATCCTATCGCATCCTGTGCATCCGTCCGTGCCCATACCTGTCAATATCACAGCCAGCGTATTTTTGCCATACGCAACGGCCAGGCTCCCCAGCATCGGGGCGGCAAAAATGTAGCGCCAGCGTTTGCAGCAGTTTTATGACAGGCCCGCCATCTCCCGCCGCCACGATCATATGATAATCGCCGGAGGCCGGATGGACGCGCCCCCCCCCCCTTGACCGCCGCGCTACCGGCCCGCCGGTGGGAGCCGCCATGCCGATCGCATGCACGGGAAGGAGGGATGAAGGCTCGGCTGTCCTGACCGCGATCTCTTGCACTCAAAGCACGCCGACTTCGCGGAGCTTGCTCTCCAGAATATCATTGTCGAAAGGCTTCATGATGTATTCATCCGCCCCGGCGGCCAGCGCAGACTTGATCGCCGCCATTTCGTTTTCGGTCGTGCAGAAAACGATTTTAACGTCCCGCCCGCCCGGCATATCGCGCAAGGCCGCCATGAATTCCATGCCGTTCATCACCGGCATGTTCCAGTCCAGCAAGACGACATCAGGCATTCGCAACGTGCAAAAATCCAGCGCCTGCCTGCCATCGTTCACCTCGGTGCAGGCAAGCCCGAGATCCTCGACCATCATGCGGGCCAGCTTGCGCACGACAACGCTGTCATCTGCGATCAGACAGGTTTTCATTTCGCCGTGCGCCTTTCTTTTGTCCATATCATTTACCGTGCCGACATCAGCCCTCCAGCAGGGCGGGCGTATCCAGCAGTTATCAAACCGTGATGCGAAACTCGATCCGGCCGAAATCCGGCTGGGCATCCCATGTCAGGCCGATTCCGAAATGCGCGGCGAAACGTCCCGTGATATAGGCATGCACGGAACGCGGGTCGAGATCGTCGGGTTGCATTTCGCCTTTCAAAGCGGCCTCCGCCCCTTCGCGGAAGCCCGCATGATTGCCCGTGACCATGACGCGGATGCCTGCATTGCCGTCGAGCGCGGAAACGGCGATCTTGCCCTCGCCGTGGTTGCATTCTTCGGCCAGCACCAGAAGGTTCAGCAGGATTTTAAAAAACCCGCGCGGCGGCATGGAGAATTTAACGCCCAGATCCGGCTCGAATTCCGCCTGGATACGGCCACTGCCCAGAAGCTCGGTGAAAGCTTCGCGGATATCCTTGAAGCCGATGTTTTTATCCGTCCCCGCCGCGCCGTAGGACAGGCGGAAAGCTTTCAGGCGGATGGAAGCCTGCTGCGCGCTGGAGGCGATCAGCTGCACCGCTTCCGCGCCCGCGTCCTCGCCCAGTTCCTGCATTAGCTCCACGCCGTTATTGACCGCGCCGACCGGGCTGACCAGGTCATGGCAAATGCGCGAGGCGATCAGCTCCAGCACCCGCGGATGCAACATATGTTCCGTCATCTTTAAACCCCTTCTCCCCTGTTTGGATGGTAGATAAATATTATTTAGAATGGCGATGCAATGCCGCTGGCCGCAAGCTGGTCCGCCAACTGCTTTTTCAGCCGCGCCAGCCCTTCGGCGGTAAAGCCTTCAGCGCGGATGGTCAGCACGTCTTCGGTATTCGAGGCGCGCATCAGCCACCAGCCGTCGGGTGTCGTCACGCGCACGCCGTCGATGTCGTTGATCTCGATGCTCCTGTCGCCTTCCGCTTTCAGGCGCGCCAGAACTTCGGGCGCGATGGCGAACTTGCGGTCGGCAGGGACATGGAAGCGCAGTTCCGGCGTGTTTTCCATTTTCGGCAAATGCGCGACGAGGGCGGAGAGCGGCTTTTCCGCACGGCTCAGGATATCCAGCAAGCGCACGGCACAATAGGGTGCATCGTCGAACCCGTAATATTTGTCGGCAAAGCAGATATGCCCCGCCAGCTCGCCCGCGAGCGGCGATTCCATCTCCTGCATCTTCGCCTTGATCAGCGAATGCCCCGTATTCCACATTACCGGCCGCCCGCCGAGGCGCGCGACTTCGTCAAAGAAAACGCGGCTGCATTTCACGTCGGCGATAATCGCGGCACCGGGACGGGTTTTCAAAACCTCCGCCGCATAAACGGCCATGATGAGATCGGCCCAGATGATATTGCCGTCGGCATCCACCGCGCCGATGCGGTCGCCATCCCCGTCGAAGCCGATACCGATATCGCAGCCGTTATCCTTCACCGCCTTTTGCAGGTCGACAAGGTTTTTGGCCACTGTCGGGTCGGGGTGGTGGTTCGGAAAGGTGCCGTCGATCTCGTCGAACAGCAAAACATGTTTGCCGGGCAGCTTTTTCACCAGACGGCGGATGATTTCGCCCGTCGCGCCGTTGCCGATGTCCCAGGCGACGGAAAGATCGCGCGTGCCGTGATAATCCTCCAGCATGCGGTCGATGTATTTGTCCTGCACATCCTGCCCGGTCACGCTGCCCGCGCCGGTTTCAAAATCGCCGGCGGCGGCAAGACGGCCGATTTCCTGCACCATATCGCCGTAGAAAGGTCCCGACAGATACGCCATCTTGATGCCGTTATAGCTGAGCGGGCTGTGCGATCCCGTCACCATCACGGCGGCATCCAGCTTTTGCGATTTCATGGTGTAGTAAACCATCGGCGTCGGGCCGAGGCCGATGTTGGTCACGGCAAGACCGCAATCGACCAGCCCCTGCATCACGTTCTTGGCAAAAGAAGGGGAGCTTTCGCGCCCGTCAAAGCCGACCGCCGCAGTTTTCCCGCCGCGGCGTTTGACCAGCGTACCGAAAGCGCGACCGACAAAATAACAATCCCGATCTTTCAACGTATCGCCCACGGTGCCGCGAATATCGTATTCGCGCAAAATGCTGGGATGGATAATATGGGTTTGCTTTTGTGCGGCGGTGGCCTGTTCTGCGGTCATATGTCGTCCCCGGATATGTAGAAAACGGCGTTAAAAGCCTGTGGACAGTTTTATCTCACCCCTGCCCCTTCGCACAAGACTTTGAAATTCCTAAAAGTTTTCATATTGCATCCCCTGTGAGATATGTTAGGATTAAGCCCCTGACCCACAAAGGAAAAACAGATCATGCGCCGCCTGACGCCGCAACACATCCGTGACATGTTTAACCAGCGCCGTGAAAAATTCGCGGCGTGGGGCAAAACGACGGGTTTCGGACAGGCCTTGGAAAATCTCAGCCTCGCTTTACGCGACTTGCAGGACGGTGGCCTTGACATCCGGCTCGACATCACGGGCACGGCGGCAGAGCAAGCCTTCGCCCTTTTCCCGCCAGGGGGCATTACCGTGCCTGTCAGCGGCGTGTTGCATATCAATAACATCCAATACCTGCTGGCGCTGGCCGTGCGCCATGACGGCAAGGATTGCCTGAGACTCGCCGTATCGGAATTCGACATCCGCTTTCAGGGCGTCACGGGCACCGTCAAGGGCGAAAACCTCCGCCAGTCCGTGCGCGCCCAAATCTACGACCTGAAAAAAGATCCTGACGCGCTGGTCAAGTTTCAGGAATATGTGATTAACCCAAAGTGCCCGTAATCAGGTGTGGCCGGCCACGATATCGCGGGCAGCCTGCGGCACGGCATACCGGAGAAAAAACCGGTTTTGAAAATGCCGCGAAACAAGTAGTCTCGGCGCATGTCCGATCTGACCCCGCCAAAATCCGTTTATCTTGCCACTGAAGGTTTCGCGGATGACCTTTGCCACGAACTCGGCGATGATGTCGAAGATGTGTTTTATGATTGCCTTGTTTTCAGCAAGGCAACGGCGCGGCCCGTGGCATGGGCGAGCAACGTGTGGAAAAACCCGCAGTTCATCCCTATTGACTCCATCGGCGACGGCGCAAACAAGCTCAAGGCGCTGCAACGCAACTGGGCGCATTGCCCGCTCGACTTTCACCGCCGCAGCCGGTTGCTGGCCGAAAAACTGCCGCATGTCTCAGCCAGGCCGCTGAAATTTCCAAGCCCGCTGCCCGCCGCGCCGCTGGGGTCGTGGACGATGCTGCGGGAGGATTTGCTGCTCGCCGCGACCGATTGCACCAGTCCCGTCGCGAACGGCGCGTATCTGTTCGAGGAGAACAAGGAAGAACCGCCCAACCGCGCCTATCTGAAACTCTGGGAAGCCTTGACGCGCGCGGGCAAAATGCCGGGCGCGGGTGATGTCTGCCTTGACCTTGGCGCTTGCCCCGGCGGGTGGACATGGGTTTTGCAAGGCCTCGGCGCCAAGGTAATCAGCGTGGACAAGGCCCCCCTCGCCCCGCATATCGCGGCGCTGCCGAATATCGAATACGTGCGGCAAAGCGCCTTTGGCTTGAAACCCGAAGAGATCGGCAAGGTCGACTGGCTGTTTTCCGATATTATTTGCTATCCCGAGCGGTTGTTGCGCCTTGTCAAAACATGGAAAGACAGCGGGCTTGTCAGAAACATGATCTGCACCATCAAGTTTCAGGGCGAGACGGATCACAAAACGACAGAATCTTTCCTTGAAATCGCTGGTTCCCATGCCTGCCATCTTTATAATAACAAGCACGAAATTACATGGTTCTGTCTGGAGGATCACACATGACGTACAAAGGCGACGCGCATCTGGAAACCCTGTTGAAAGCAGCGGGTGAAACCCGCCCGCTGGACGGCATCAAGGACATTCTGCGCGGCATCGCCGCCGCCCCCGAGGACATCGGCGCGCCCGACCTGTGGCTGAAGCTGTTTAAAACGGACGGGAATGCGGAAACGGCGGCGCAATTGAAGGCGCTAAAAAACAGGCTTGCGTCAGGGCAGGACAACAAACCTGAAAACCGCATGGCCGCTTTGCGCGCCGAAATGAAAAAACGTGGCATCGACGGATTTTTCATTCCCCGCGCCGATGAATTCCAGGGTGAATACGTGCCGAAGCGCGCGGAGCGTCTGGCGTGGATCACGGGATTTACAGGTTCCGCCGGTTATGCCGTCGTGCTGAACGACAAGGCCGGTTTTTTCACCGATGGCCGCTATACCCTTCAGGCGCGCGATCAGGTGAGCGCAAAAGATTTCGAAATATGCAACCTCTCCGAAGACCAGCACCCTTACCCCACCATGACGCCCGTGGAATGGATTGAAAAGAATTTACCGGCGGGCGCCGTCTTCGGTATCGATCCCTGGGTGCATACGCCGAACGATATGAAGAAAATCAAGGAAGCGGTTGAAAAGGCCGGCGGCACGCTGGTGCTGCTGGACGACAATCCGCTGGATGCCGCATGGCATGACCAGCCGCCCGCGCCACTCGCCCCCGTCGTGCCGCACCCGATGCAATATGCAGGCAGGGAATCCCTCGATAAGCGGCAGGATCTTGCCAAAGCGCTGGTCGACAAAGGCGCCGATGCCATCGCGATCACCTTGCCGGAGGAAATCTGCTGGCTGCTCAACATTCGCGGCGGCGATGTGCCCTGTACGCCCTTTGCGCTGTCCTACGCCATCGCGCACAAGGACGGCACGGTCGACTGGTTCGTCGACGACCGCAAGCTGACGGACGATACGAAACAATGGATCGGTGCCGATGTGCGCCTGCACGCGCCCGATGCATTTTCCGCCGCCGTTGAAAAACTTTCCGCAGACGGCAAGAAAGTCTGGGCCGACCCTGCCGCCGCGCCCGTCAAGCTGCTGGATCTTGTCGGCAACGGCAAAGGCAGCCTGCATCTGGAGCGCAGCCCGATCCAGTTGATGAAAGCCAAAAAGAACGCTGTGGAAATCGACGGCGCGATCAATGCGCATATCCGCGACGGCGTGGCCGTCACACGCTTCCTCGCCGCCATTCTGGAACAAGGCGCGGCCGCCAGGCATGACGAGCTGTCGGCAACAAAGCTGTTGCAGGACATCCGCGCGGAAGGCGATAAATTCCGCGGCCTCAGCTTCGATACCATTTCCGGCGCGGGCGGCAACGGCGCCATCGTGCATTACCGCTCGGAGCCGAAAACGAACAAGCCCCTGCTGGCCGGCCCTGTCTATCTGGTCGACAGCGGCGGGCAGTATCTCGACGGCACGACGGATATCACCCGCACCATCGCCGTCGATACGCCCGGTCAGGAAATGAAGGAAAACTTCACCCGCGTTTTGAAAGGCCACATCGCCGTCGCCATGGCAACCTTCCCCGAAGGCACGACCGGCGACAAGCTGGATGTGCTGGCGCGCAAGCCGCTGAAGGATGTCGGGCTGGATTTCGCGCACGGCACGGGCCACGGTGTCGGCAGTTACCTCTCGGTGCATGAAGGACCCTGCGGCATTTCTCCGCGTGCTACAGCCGTGCCGCTGGAGCCGGGCATGATTCTTTCCAACGAACCCGGCTTTTACAAGGAAGGCGAATACGGCATTCGCATCGAAACGCTGGTAACGGTCGTCGAAACGGGAGAGAAAAACAAAGACGGCAAAAAACTGCTGGGCTTTAAAACCCTGACCCTGGCCCCCGTCGACCGCAATCTGATCGAACCAAGCCTGATGACACAGGAAGAGCTCGCTTGGCTGAACGATTATCACGCGCAGGTCGCCAAAACGCTGCTGCCCTTGCTGGAAAAAGCCGACCCCAAGGCCGCCGCCTTCCTGAAACAGGCGACAGCCCCCATCGGCAAGCCCGGTGTCCCTGCGGCAAAGTCGCGCAAAATCAACGGATTTTTCCTGTAAATCGCGCGCGCGGGATCGGAAACGGCAGGCACCCACACTTGCCTGCCTGCGGGCTTTGCTCTACCTTGAATACATGTGTCGATAACCGACGGGGGAGCCGCCATGCCGTTTCGTTTTGCGTTTTACATGACGCTTTTTGCCGCAACCCTGTTCTGCGCCGGGCCTGCCGCCGCCGAAGACGCCGCCGCGCCGCCGTCATTGCCGGAAATCAGCACCGATCCCGGCGCCATGCCGTTCGATTTCATGGACGTCAAAACCCTTGACGAAATGGAAGCCTTCCTGAAGGCGAAATTCCCGCCCGGTACCGACCGCAGCGCGCTGCGCAGAATATTCGTCGAGGAAGGCAAGGCGACGCTTTTCCCCCACCCGCGTTATCCGGGCGTGGAGAAATACATTTATGACGTCAATCTTTGCTATTACTACATCTTCCGCTGGAACATTTCCGCCGACTACGGCAAGGATCAAAAACTCGAGCGCCTTTACCTCAACGGACGGGAAATTTACGGCGCGCAGGATCCGATCATCGCCACCGCGCTGACGGACAAGGTCAATACCTACGTCAAACAGCGCATCATCAAGGTCAAGCGCCCGCGCCCCGAAGCCTATAAGGGAGAAACAAGCATCGCCGGCCTGATTTACGACCGCGACGGCGATCTTGGCACCGGCGACGACCAGAAAGCCATGACCGCCGGCCCCAGCCGCGCCGACCCGATGGATATGGGGCAGGAGGTTATTTACAGCGACGTGCTGCCCTGGCGCTCCATCCTCGACCACGACAATGCGCTGGTGGTCGGCAAGACGAAGCACTGTCTGGAGGTCGACATGAAGCGTCTCGGCATCAAAACGCCCGCACAGAACGGCACAAGCGGGCAAACGGGAAATCCGCCGCCGAAATAGCCCGATCAGCAGGCATGAAAAAACCCCCGGCATCACGCGCGGGGGTTTTTTGTTTTTTGGAATGAGTAATCAGAATTCTGATTCTTATTCGCCGTCGCGCTCCTTGCGTTTGCGCTCAAGCTTGCGGTAACGGCGAACGGCTTCCGATTTCTCGCGCGCTTTTTTCACAGACGGTTTTTCGTAGTGACGGCGCAGCTTCATTTCGCGGAAGAGGCCTTCGCGCTGCATTTTTTTCTTCAATGCACGCAGAGCCTGATCGACGTTATTATCGCGTACGATGACCTGTACGATGGTAATCACCCCTTTCCAAATCAAATCTCGAACGGGTGTGTTGCGCGCCAAAAGCGACCGCGCGGCTCTCCGTCCGGAGCACATTGTGTAACACAGGAAAACCGCCCTTGCCAACCCCCGTATTGCGTCAAATGGGCCTTCCACCGGCTTTCGCGCCCATATTGCACCGCAACATATTGATTTTTCATGCTATTTTTCGCCGTTTTAACGCACTATGGCAAAAAAATCAGGGAAATTAAGTTGCGCGGGCACCTGTCGGGCACTACCTTAATCCCTGTCTTTAAGAATCAAGAAAACGCTTTGATACGGGGGATAAACGCATGCGCGCCGCAGTCACGCTTGATGACAAATACACCGAAACCGCCGGCCGGATTTACCTGAACGGCCTGCAGGCCGTTGTGCGCATTCCTATGATGCAGCACCAGCTGGACGCGGCCAAAGGCCTGCGGACGGGCACCTTCGTCTCCGGCTATCGCGGATCACCGCTGGGCGCGCTTGATCTCGCCTTTACCTCGGCGCAGGCCTATCTCGACCAGCACGACATCCAGTTTCATCCCGGCGTCAACGAAGACCTCGGCGCGACCGCCGTCTGGGGCAGCCAGCAACTGACCCTCGGCCCGGGCGCGGACCGCGACGGCGTGGTCGGCATGTGGTACGGCAAGGGCCCGGGCGTCGACCGCTCGCTCGACGCCATGAAACACGCGAATGCCGCGGGCACGTCCAGATACGGCGGCGTGCTGGCGCTGGCGGGGGACGACCATGCCTGCAAATCCTCCACCTTCCCGCACCAGTCCGAATACGGCTTCATGCATGCGATGATCCCCGTCCTGCATCCGGCAGGCGTGGAGGACGGCATGTTCCTCGGCCTGCACGGCATTGCCATGTCGCGTTATTCCGGCTGCTGGATCGGCTTCAAGGTCATCAGCGAATTCGCCGACAGCTCGGCTTCCGTTTTCTCCGACCCCTTCGCGCTGCAATTCAATACGCCGTCGGATTTCGACATGCCGAAAGACGGATTGAACATCCGCTGGTACGATCCGCCGGTAGAGCAGGAACGCCGCCTTATTCAATACAAGCTGCCCGCCGCGACGGCCTATGCCCGCGCGAACGGCCTCGACCGTTTTACCGTCAACCCCGCCAAAAAACGCATCGCGATCATCTCCACCGGCAAGAGCTGGATGGATACGATGCAGGCGCTGTCCGATCTCGGTATCACCAAGCAGCGCGCCGAGCAAATGGGCATTGCGGTCTACAAAGTATCCCTCGTCTGGCCGATGGATACGCAAGCCATCCTGCGCATGGCCGAAGACGTCGAGGAACTGCTGATCGTCGAGGAGAAGCGCGGCGTGATGGAAGAGCAAATCCGCCATGCCCTGTACCACATGCCGGCGGACAAGCGCCCGCGCGTGGTGGGCAAGACCGACGAAACGGGCGCCCCGCTGCTGCCCGAGCATTACGAGCTGTCCACCTCCCAGATCGCCGATGCCCTCGTCAAGCGCATCACGCCGATGACGGATGTCAGCGGCTTTGCGAAGCGCCTTGAGATCATCAGCCGGAACACCGGCATTAAAAACACGCCTGCGCCCGTCGTGCGCATGCCCTATTACTGCTCCGGCTGCCCGCACAATACCTCGACCAAAGTGCCCGAAGGCAGCCGCGCCCTTGCCGGCATCGGGTGCCATTACATGGCGACATGGATTCGCCCCAAGGAAACCGCCATGTTCACGCAAATGGGCGGCGAAGGCGTGCCGTGGATCGGCCAGGCGCGTTTTACGAAGGAAAAACACGTTTTCGCCAACCTCGGCGACGGCACCTATTTCCATTCCGGCCTTTTGGCGATCCGCGCTTCCGTCGCGGCGAAAGTGAACATCACCTATAAACTGCTCTATAACGACGCCGTCGCCATGACCGGCGGCCAGCATGTGGACGGCGAGCTTTCCGTGCCCATGATCATCGACCAGGTACTGGCGGAAGGCGTGAAAAAAGTCTGGATCGTCACCGACCAGCCGGAAAAATACGGCCCCGTCAACCTGCCCGCGGGCGTCAGCCTGTCGCACCGCGACGAGCTCGACAAGGTGCAAAAAACCCTGCGCGAAACCGAGGGCTGCACGATCCTCATTTACGACCAGACCTGCGCCGCGGAAAAACGCCGCCGCCGCAAGCGCGGCTTGATGGAAGATCCCGCCAAGCGCATCATCATCAACGAGCGCGTCTGCGAAGGCTGCGGCGATTGCGGCGTGCAGTCCAACTGCGTGTCCATCGCGCCGGTGGAAACAGAATTCGGGCGCAAGCGCCAGATCGACCAATCCACCTGCAACAAGGATTATTCCTGCGTGAAGGGTTTTTGCCCCAGTTTCGTCACCGTGCTGGGCGGCGATTTGAAAAAGCCGCAGGCCGCCGGCGTGGATGCGGGCATCGAAGCCGCCTTCAAGGATATGCCGGAGCCCGATTTCGGCGCCTTGTCCGAGCCCTGCGCCCTGCTGGTCACCGGCATCGGCGGCACGGGCGTCGTCACCATCGGCGCCATTCTCGCCATGGCGGGGCATATCGAGGACAAGGGCGTCACCACCATGGACCAAACCGGCCTTGCCCAGAAAGGCGGCGCGGTCACGAGCCATATCCGCATCGCCAAAACGCCGGAGGATATCCACACCGTGCGCATCGGCATTGCGGGCGCGACGGCCGTCATCGGCTGCGACATGCTGGTGACGGCGGACGGCGACTGCATGTCCAAGATCAAGCCCGCGGATTCCGGCATCGGCGAGACGAAGGTTTACCTGAACCTGCATAAAACGCAGACCGGCGAATTCACCCAAAACACCGAATGGGATATTCCGACACAAAACGTCGTGAACGGCCTCAAGAAACTCTGCGGGGACCATAACCTTGAAACGATGGAGGCGACGCAAATCGCCACGGCGTTGCTCGGCAATTCCATCGCGACGAATATGTTCATGCTGGGCTATGCCTATCAAAAGGGCAGCATCCCGATTTCGCAGGAAGCCATTTTCCGCGCCATCGAGCTGAACGCGCAATCGGTCAAAATGAACCAGAGCGCCTTCATCTGTGGCCGCCGCGCCGCCTATGACATGGCGAAAGTGGTCGAAGCCGCCCTGCCCGCCCCCGCGGCCGATGCCGCCACGGCGCACCGCCGCAAATCGGAAACGCTGGAGGAAATGATTTCCCGCCGCGTCGAATCCCTGACGGGATACCAGAGCGCCTCCTACGCCGGCCGCTACAAAAAGCTGGTCGACGAGGCGCGCGCGGCCGATGAAAAACTGAACGGCAAGGCCGGCGCCCTGACGGAAGCGGTGGCCAAATACGCCTATAAGCTGATGGCGTACAAGGACGAATATGAAGTCGCTCGCCTTTATACCGACGGCCCTTTCGCCGCCCAGATCAAGAATACGTTTGACGGCGATATCAAGCTGAAGTTCAACCTCGCGCCGCCGCTGTTCGCGAAACGCGATCCGGAAACGGGACACCTGCAAAAATCGGAATTCGGCCCGTGGATTTTCAAGGCCTTCGGTATCCTGGCGAAATGCCGCTTCCTGCGCGGCACGCCGCTGGATATCTTCGGTTATACGGCCGAGCGCAAGACGGAGCGCCGCCTGATCAAGGAATACAAAACCATGGTCCGCGACCTGCTACCGCAGCTGAACGCCGAAAACTATGAAGCCGCGGTGGATCTTGCCGCCCTTCCGGAGCAAATCCGCGGCTACGGCCATGTCAAGGAAGCGCATATCGAACGTGCGGAAGTGGAGAAGCAAAACCTCCTCGCCCGTTTCGCCAATCCGCAGACAGGCCAGAAACAAGCAGCGTAAGCTTTTAAAAGGTTTCCACCCCGCTGAAGGGCGGGGCCTGGAGAGCTTGCAAATACCTTATACACAACAAGGCGTGCGGATGCGTAGTCCGGATGCCGCCCTTTGGCGGCATGGCGCTACACACGTCTCGATTCTTGTTTTTCTGAATGGTTCGCCGCCTAAGCCGCTTCCACCACCTCGATATTCATCGCGGCTGCGATCAGCGCCTTGGTGTAATCTTCCTTCGGATGGTCGAAAATTTGCTCTGTCGGTCCAGCTTCCACCACCACGCCGCCGCGCATGACCACCACCTGATGCGACATCGCCCGCACCACACGCAAGTCGTGGCTGATGAACATATAGGCAAGGTTGTGCTTTTGCTGCAAATCGCGCAACAGGTCGACGATCTGCGCCTGCACGGACATATCGAGGGCGGAGGTCGGCTCGTCCAGAATAACGAATTTGGGGTTCAGCACCATGGCGCGGGCAATGGCGATGCGCTGGCGCTGCCCGCCTGAAAATTCATGCGGGTAGCGGTGCCGCGTTTCGGGGTCGAGGCCTACTTCACGCAAGGATTGCACTACACGCTCTTCCCGCGCCGCGCGCGGCATGTCAGGGAAATGCACTTCCAGCCCCTCTGCGACGATCTGCCCCACGGACATACGGGGAGAGAGGGAACCGTAAGGATCTTGAAAAACAATCTGCATATCGCGGCGCAACGGGCGCAACTGCTTATCGGCAAGATCGTTCAACGACCGGCCGTTGAAAACGACCGTGCCGTCGCTTTTGATCAGCCGCAGCAGCGCAAGGCCGAGCGTCGTCTTGCCCGAGCCCGATTCCCCCACCACGCCCACCGTCTGGCCCGCGCGGATGTCGAGATCGATGCCGTCCACGGCCTTCACGTGATCCACCACCCGCTGGAAAATACCCGCCTTGACGGGAAACCAGACCTTCAGGTTATCCGCCGTCAAAACCGGCGCGGCCGTATCGTTCACCGGCGTCGGGCGGCCCTTCGGCTGGGCGGCGAGCAGCATTTTGGTATAGTCATGCTGCGGGTTCTCGAACAGCGCCTTTGTATCTGCGACCTCCACCAGATCGCCCTGATACATCACGGCGACGCGATCGGCCATTTTCCTGACGATGCTGAGGTCGTGGGTGATCAGCATGATCGCCATCCCCATCTTTTCCTGCAATTCCTTGAGCAGTTTCAAAAGCTGCGCCTGCACCGTCACATCGACGGCCGTCGTCGGCTCGTCCGCGATCAGCAGGTCGGGCTCGTTCGCCAGCGCCATGGCGATCATCACGCGCTGGCGCTGCCCGCCCGACAGTTCATGCGGATAGGCGCCAAGGCGCGTGGTCAGCCTCTCCAGGCCGACAAGGTTTAGAAGCTCGACCACCCTTTCCCGTGCCGCGCGCGGCGGCATGCTTTTATGCAGGAACAAAACTTCGCTGATCTGCTTTTCAATCGTATGCAACGGGTTCAGCGACGTCATGGGCTCTTGGAAAATCATGGAGATTTTATTGCCGCGGATACCGCGCAGCACGCTGTTTTTCGCGCCCATCAACTCCTGCCCGTCAAAAACGATGGAACCCGCGGGGTGCTGCGCCATGGGATAGGGCAGCAATTGCAGGATGGACAGCGCCGTGACGGATTTGCCGGAGCCGGATTCCCCGACCACCGCCAGCGTCTCGCCTTTTTCAATCGTAAAGCTGACACCCTTCACCGCATGGGTGCGGCGGTCGCCGTTCACGAAATCGACCGACAGGTTTTTAATGTCCAGCAAGGGCATGATTTACTCCTTGAAAATCTTGCGCGGGTCAAAGGCGTCGCGCACGGCCTCGCCCACAAAGGTCAGCAGGCTCAGCATCACGGCCAGCGACAGGAAGGCCGTCATCCCCAGCCAGGGCGCCTGCAGGTTGTTCTTGCCCTGCGAGAGCAATTCCCCCAAGGACGGCGCGCCCGGCGGCAGGCCGAAGCCCAGAAAATCCAGTCCCGTCAGCGTCGTGATCGACCCTGCCAGCACGAAGGGCATCATGCTGAGCAAGGCGACCATGGCATTGGGCAGCGCATGGCGGAACATGATCACGGGCGTCGCCACCCCCAGCGCGCGGGCGGAGCGGATGTAGTCGAGGTTCCGCGCCTTCAAAAACTCCGCGCGCACGACATCCACCAGCGCCATCCACGAAAACAGCAGCATGATGAACAGCAGCGAAAAGAAGCTCGGCGTGATCACGCTCGACATGATGATGAGCAGGAACAATACGGGCATGCCCGACCATATTTCCATGAACCGCTGGGACAGAAGATCGAACCAGCCGCCGAAATAACCCTGCGATGCGCCGACGATCACGCCGACGATGCTGCCGAAAAACGTCAGAATCAGGCCGAAGAGCACCGAAATGCGAAAACCGTAAACGAGCCGCGCCGCGACATCGCGCGCCTGGTCGTCCGTTCCCAGCCAGTTTTCGACGCTCGGCGGCGTGGGCGCCGTGCCCTCCAGATCATAATTGATGGTCTGATAGGAAAAACGGATCGGCGGCCAGATCATCCAGCCTTTTTCGTTAATCAGTTCCTGCACGAAGGGGTCGCGGTAGACGGCCTCCGTCTCGAACTCTCCGCCGAAAGCGGTTTCGGGATAGGATTTGACGATGGGAAAATAATAGGCGCCGTCGTATTGCAGCACGACGGGCTTGTCGTTGGCGATCAGCTCCGCCCCCAGGCTGGTGATAAACAGGAACATGAAAAGCCAGAAGGCATACCAGCCGCGACGGTTGCGCTTGAATTGCAGCAAGCGGCGTTTGGTGATCGGAGACAAAACCATCAGCGTGCCCCCTGTGCGTTAAAGTCGATGCGCGGATCGACCCATGTCATCGTCAGATCGCTGACCAGCTTGATGACAAGCCCCATGAGCGTAAAGATATAAAGTGTGCCGAACATGACGGGATAGTCGCGGTTCAAAACCGCCTCGAAACCCAAAAGCCCCAGCCCGTCGAGAGAGAAAATCGTCTCGATCAACAGCGATCCCGCGAAGAAAATGCTGATCAAGGCGCCCGGAAAGCCCGCGATGACGATCAGCATCGCGTTGCGGAAAACGTGTTTATAAAGGATATTGCGCTCCGATAGGCCCTTGGCGCGGGCGGTCAGGACGTATTGCTTGTTGATCTCCTCAAGGAAGGAATTCTTGGTCAGGATGGTCAGGCCCGCAAAGGCGCTGATGACCATGGACAGCACGGGCAGCGTCATGTGCCACAGGTAATCCAGAATGCGCTTCGGCCAGCTGAGACTTTCCCAGTTGTCGGACGTCAGGCCGCGCAAGGGGAACCAGTCGAAATACTTCCCCCCTGCGAAAAAGACGATCAGGAAAATGGCGAACAAAAACCCGGGGATGGCATAGCCCGCGATAATCACCCCGCTGGTCCAGACGTCGAAGGCGGAGCCGTCCTTCACCGCCTTGCGGATGCCGAGCGGGATGGAGATCAAATACATCAGCAGCGTCGTCCAAAGGCCGAGCGAGATGGAAACCGGCATCTTCTCCACCACAAGGCCGATCACGCTGCGGTCGCGGTAATAACTCGCGCCGAAATCGAAACGCAGGTAATTGCCGAGCATAAGGAAGAACCGCTCGCCCAGCGGCTTGTCGAAACCGAATTGCTTTTCCAGCTCCTTAATAAATTCGGGGTCGAGACCCTGCGCACCGCGGTATTTGCTTGCGCCGCTGCTGCTCATCATCTGCTGCTGCATTTGCTGGTTGGCGGACGTATCCGATCCGCCGCCGGTGAAACGCTCCGTCGCCGATACGTCGAGGCCCTGCAATTTCGCGATCATCTGCTCGACCGGCCCGCCGGGCGCGATCTGGATGATCAGGAAATTCAGCAAGATGATGCCGAACAGGGTCGGCAGCATGAACAGCAATCGGCGAATGACATAGGCGGCCATGGGCGGGAATATCTTTCTTATGGAGCGGCTTTGCCTGCCGGCGCGACGGATCTCAGCCGCGCCGCCTTATCCGCATCGTACCACCACGTATTGACGACGCCGAGCGCGTATTTGGGCGGTACGGTCGGATGGCCGAATTTGTTCCAATAGGCCACACGGTGGTACCCCACATGCCAATGCGGGATCAGGTAATGGCCGGACAGCAAAACGCGGTCAAGCGCGCGCGTGGTCGCCACCAGCGTTTCGCGGTCGGGCGCGACGATGATCCGGTCGATCAGCGCGTCGATGACGGGATTTTTAATGCCGATGATATTGCGCGCGCCATTGACATCGGCCTTGTCGGAACCCCAGAAATCGCGCTGCTCGTTCCCCGGCGACAAAGACTGGCCGAAAGTCGCCACCGTCATGTCGAAATCGAAGGCATCCATGCGGTTCTGGTATTGTGCGGTATCGACGACGCGCACCATCGCCTCGATGCCGAGGCGCTTCAGGTTTTTCAGCATGGGGTTGATCCAACGCAGGAAAGCGTCGCTTTGAATCAGGATTTCGAACCGGAAGGCCTGCCCGCCCTTGCGCAGGATGCCGTCGCGGCCGACCGTCCAGCCCGCGTCGGCCAGCATCTCCTTGGCCTTGGTCAGGTTGGCGCGGATATCATGGCCGCTGCCGCTGGTTTCGGGATTTTTATAGGGCTTGGTAAAAACCTCGGGCGGTAATTGGTCGCGGAAAGGCTCCAGAATTTCCAGCTCCTTCCCCTCCGGCAGGCCGGTGGCGGCAAGTTCGGAGTTTTCAAAAAAGCTGTCGGTGCGCACGTATTTGCCGCCCGCGAATTTCTTGTTCGACCATTCGAAATCGAAAGCGTAGTTGAGCGCCTCGCGCACCTTCGGATCCTTGAAAACATCACGGCGGATGTTAAAGGCAAAGCCCTGCATGCCGGCCGGCAGGCTGTGGGGGATTTCCTCCTTTTTAATCCAGCCCTCGCGCACGGCGCGCTGGCCGTCGTATTCCTCGTTCCAGGCCTTGGCGATGTTTTCGTTGCGAAAATCGTAGTTGCCGGAAAACAGCGCCTGCAGCAAAACCGTCTCGTCGCGGAAAAGGTCGTAGACGATTTCATCGAAATTATACTGCCCCTTCATCACGGGCAGGTCTTTCGCCCACCAGTCCTTGACGCGTTCATAGGTGATGCGGCTGCCGTCCTTGACGGATTTGATCTTATAAGGGCCGCTGCCCACGATCGGCGCCAGCGTCGTGGCGGCGAAATCCTTGCCTTCGAAATAATGCCTGGGCAGCACCGGCATCTGCCCCATGATGAGCGGCAGTTCGCGGTTGCCCGTCATGTTGAATTTGAAGGTCACGCGGTGCTTGTTTTCCGCCACAGCCTCCGCCACATTCGCGTAATAGGCCTTGAAGAACGGATGCCCCTTTTCCATCAGCGTTTGAAACGTCCAGACGACGTCTTCCGCCGTCAGGGGCTTGCCGTCGTGCCAGCGCGCCTCGGGATGCAGATTAAAGGTCACCTGACCGCGGTCTTCGGGCATTTCGACGCTTTTGGCGATCAGCCCGTATTCGGTGAAGGCCTCATCGTCGGCGTTCAACAGCAATGTCTGGAAAACAAGGGAACTGCCGGGCGCGGCCATCCCTTTCAGGATATAGGGGTTGAGGTTGTCAAAGGTGCCGCTGGCGGCAAGGCGCAACGTGCCGCCCTTCGGCGCGTCGGGGTTGGCGTATTCAAAATGGGAGAAATCCGCGGGGTATTTCGGCTCCCCATGCATCGCCAGCGCATGCGCCGCCTGTGGCGCATCGGGCACCGGCGTTTCCGTAAAGGCGGGCGCGGCGAAGAGCAAAAAGGCCGCAAAAACCGCCCCCCCGGAAACCGTCGCCCCGCATACCTTCGCCAGCGTCTTGGACATAGAAAATCCCTTTTAAATACAGAAGCTTAGATTTTAACCGACCCTGCCCACTATAGCGCGACGCGCCATGCCGCGCAAGCAAAGCCGCCGCCCCCGCCGACAAGCCTACGGCGGGACATAAAAAAAGTGCCGGGCTTGAACCCGGCACTTTTTTGTCATCGGCTTCTTTTTTAGGAGGCCCCCCCGCCCTTGCCGCGGAGTTTGTTGATCCCGCGACCGATCGCCCGGCCGCCCGCCATGGCCCCTTTGCCCCAGTTGCCTGCGGTAGAGGAGCCGCCGCTTTGACGGATCAGGCTCGCCGCCATGATGAAGCCGCCATCGCTGTTGTCGTCGAAGGACTTGTCGGCCGAGCCGCCGATCCAGCGCATCATCGCGTCCGGCACCAGATCCAGCATCTTGAAGGTCGAGTTGGCCGTCGTATAGAGCGTCATCACATAAACAACCGAGTATGTGAAGATCGACAGGACGAAGGACCCGACCCCCATCTGCGCACGCGCCAGCGTAACGCCATGGACGAATGCGGAGTTGAAGTAGACCGCGAAGGCGTTGAAGACCAGCATCGCACCGACAAAGCCGCAAACGACCAGCGCGGGGCGGAGCAAGACGTTCAACCACAAGATCCAGGCCGTACGGGCACCGCCCGCCAGACCTTCCCCTTCCGAGGACAGGTGGGCCAGCGCTGCGATCGGCACCATGACCACGGCCTCAAAGACGGAGGTGATCCAGGTCAGCACCGCGAAAGCCACCCGCAGCAGCGGCAAGATCGGCAGATACAAGGACAGAACCGTACCGCCGAGGAACATCATCTTGCCGACCGTCGACATGAGCGAACCCAGCGCGCTGCTGCCGTAGTTCACGCCCGGGATAAGCCCCAGCAACGTGTTCACACCGATAATCCACAGAGCCGTCGTTTGAATGGAAACACCCATTTTCACCATCTGCGCCAGCGGATATTCGTTCGTCGTCGTATCGATGTTGAACAGCATCAGGTTATTCGGCATCAGGGAGCCGAAAACGTATTCGACCATGCCCCAGGGGCTGGAAAGCGCATTCTTCAGCGCTTTCAAACCGCTCCAGAAGCCCGGACGGCGGATCTCGGGCGCCTGCTCACGCACAGCCGCCGTTGCGTTGACACTTGCATCCTGTTGCATCCCGTCCCACCAGCTGTCGAATCGCTCCATGGCGATAAAGGTCTTCTTGTTGGCTTCGGGAATGGTGTTGTAGTTCACCGCACCCGTTATGCCCACAACCGTCGTGTAGTTACCAACGGTATTCGCAAGGCTGCCCAGAAAACCGGGCTGTGCTTCATCCGACCACAACTTACCCGGCTGCACGACCACTTTCGGTTCCTGCGCCGCCATAATGGCCTGGTTCAAGGCGTTGATATACATGAACCACGTGCCCATGCCGCCCCAGCCGCGGTTGCTCATCTGCACGCCCAGGTCGCTCTGTACCCAGTTGTTCAGATCCACAACCGCCGTGTTATGCGTGTTTTGCAACGCCGTTTTCAAAGTCGTGGCGGCGCCGGTAATGCAACTGTGGTCGGGCATGCCGGAACCGTTGTTGCCGCAAGACGTCGTACCCAAGGTATTGCAAGGTTCGATCTCGGCAGCCGCGTTCGCACCGCCGCTGTCTTCCGTAAAGATCGTTTCCGCAACGGCGCAGGCAAATCGGCGCAACTGCGTCAGTATGGCGCCGCCGCTCGTCGCCGGGTTATCCGCCGGCGTGCCGCTTTCGTCGACCAGTTGGGCGACGCCGGTTTCAAACGCCGTACGGTATTGCAGCAAGGCATTCGACAGCCCCGTACCCAGCAAAGGGTTGCTCTGGCAAGAATGGCCCGTCGGGCAAGCCGTATTGGCGGCGCTTACCGCGGTATCCACCGGCGTATCCGTATCTTCCGTACTGAACGTCAGCAAGCTGCCTTTACCTGTAAAGGTGACGCCGCCGCAAAGGTTGCCGTCGGAGGCATTGGTATAGAAGTTCGTCGTTTGCTGCGACTTCGGATCATAGGAAGGGTGCGGCCCGACAAGCGGCGCCTGGGCGCCCGTGAACCAGGTCGGCAACCAGTTTTGCGCCCAGCCCATGACCTGGCGCGCGGAAGCGTTATAGGCCACCTGACATGTCATCGTTTTGGCGATACCGACCACGACGGGCCCGACATCCCCCGGGTTGTACGCCGTCAAGAGGTTGACGTTGTCGATAACGCCGTCCGTATAGACGGCCCACAGGCGGGAACCGAAGTTGGAACCCCATTCGGCCAGTTTCATGACCGCGAACTGGCCGGAACTGAAACCCGTCGTCCCCAGCGGGATCATGATCCCGAGGGCGAAGACAACGCGGATCGGCGTCCAGACCATATTGTGGCGGCCGCCGCCGACGATACCGCTCTTGGCCGTATCAACGACGATGGACAGGATCATCCAGAAAATCATGACGGCCGCAACCACCATGATACCGGTGTTATAGATCTGCATCATGCCGGCCAGCGCGTTTTGCATCGCGCCGCCCGTGCCGACGGCGGATTGGCGCAGGACTTTATCCAGCACCATCAGGGCATAGTCCTGGGAAGCCTCGCCGGGAGCGGTACGCATATCGAAAAGGGCGTTCGCCGCCGGTGCGCCCAAGCCTTGCACAGCGTCCAGATCGGTCTGGTCGCCCGCGCCGTAGGGCGCAACAGTGTTAATATCCGTGGGGTAGGTGTAAATCTGCGCATGCGCGATGGCGCCCAGATTGAAAAATACCGTCAGGATAAAAGCGCCGAAAGCCGAGACGATCGCAACCAGCAGCATCACGACGGCGATGAAAAGCCCCCATTGATGCGTCGAGGCCTGTGTGCGGCGCAAATTGAACCACGCTTCGCCGATCAACTCGGTAAAGCTGTATTTCTTGATACCCTCTACACCGTAGTGCGTGGCCGGGTGGTTATTGGGAATCAGACCGGCTGCCACAAAGACCATTGCCACTGTCCGGACAAAGACAGGCACAATGTGCGCAAATCCTCTGAAGCTTAAATGAAACTGCGGCAGCAGCATAAACGCTGCAACAGAACTGACTTTAACCCGTTTCGACTCGCTCATGGCTTTACCCCGATCATAAACACCACCACACCTTCTTCAGGCTCATAAGTTAATCTTACGCCTTTTTCTTAAAACCGTCAAATTTAGCGACATTTATGCAAAATTTGCCTAAAATGCAATATATTTTTAACCATTGATTAATGCGCTGTTTTTAAAGCATATTTTGTCTGTTTTACCAGTTCAGTTTTTCAGCCAGGTAACGGGGGCGGTACGGAAAGCCCGAAAAAAATTCATAAATTCGATTCTTTCCCGCGGGCGAGAAATCGTCAATCGGCAGCTCCGCGCGGTGGATTCCCCCGGTAATCAGCATCGAGTCGATTCCCGCGCCCGTCGCACCCGCGATATCCGTCGCCATGCCGTCGCCGATCGCCAGCACCCTTTGCCCCGGCATAGCGGCAAGGCAATGGCCGTAGACCTGCCGGTAGGGCTTGCCGAACCAGGTCACCTGCCCGTCCATCTCCATATATATGTCGGCAAAAGTGCCGGGACAAAGAACGAGCCGTTCGCCCACATGCACGATCCGGTCGGGATTGGCACAAAGGAACGGTACGTTTTGCGCCGCGGCCGCGGCCAGCAGCTCCCGATACGGTTCCGCCGTATCGGCAGGATCGCGCACGCCGGTGCAGAGCAGAAAATCGGCCGCCGCCGGATCGTCGACCGGTTCCACCGCCAGCCCTTCGACCAGCGACAAGTCATGCGCGGGGCCGATATGCAGGCAGCGCGGCCCCCATTGAGCCAGATAGCGGTCGGCCATGGCATGATACGCGGCCTCCCCCGATGTCATGATGCCGTCGTACATATCCGGCGTGATGCCCATGCCGGCCAGAAAATCCGCCACCGCCGCCGCGCGGCGCGGCGCATTGGACAAAAGCCAGACGTTGCGCTTGCTGCGCTTCATTTCCAGCAGCGTCGGAACGGTATCGGGAAAAGGCGCGATACCGTTGTGCAATACGCCCCAGAGATCGAGAATATAGCCTGCGTAAAAACCGGCAATATCGCCGATACCCGGCAAGACTTGCGGCATTTCCTGCCCGTGGGACTGCATCAGCTTTTTGCCTCCAGTAAGATATTGTCACGCTCCGGCTTGCCGAAGAGATAGCCCTGGCCGTAATCGATTTCGATGTCCAGAAGCTCGATCAACTGCGCGTCGGATTCCACCTTTTCCACGATGAGGTCGATGCCGCGGCGGTCGAGCGAGGCTTTCATGCGCTTCATGCGCTGCAATCCGCCGCTGCGGCGCAACTCCTGCACCACAGCGCCCGCATCGACCTTGACAAACCGGATATGCCGCGCCTCCAGATGTGCGAAGTCAAAGGCCATTTCACGCACCTGATCCATGGAAAAACGGCACCCCAGATGCGACAGCCCGTCCAGCACCGGCACGGCTTCGGCGTTCATGGTCGCAAGGTCGTGCTGCGCCATCTCGAACACCAGCCGCGGCGCCAGCGCGCGGTTTTGCGCGATGAATTCGACAAGATCGCCCATGAACTTCGGATCGTTCAGCGTCAGACTCGTGATATTGCAAAACCAGGCGCGGTTCGGATCCTCCGCCGCCGTATCGCGGATGAACTGCAAGGCGCGCAGCAGCAAAAGATTGTCGATCACGGGCAGCAGGTCGTGCCGCATGGCGACGGCGATATAACGCTCCGCGGACAAATAGATGTCGTCACGGATGCGGATGCGCGAAAACATTTCGAAAAAACGGATCTTGCGTTGCGGCAGGTTGACGATGGGCTGCAGGAACAAATCCACCCAGTCGGCCTCTACCGCCTGCTGCACCAGCTGCATGACCTGATCGTCCGTCAAAACATGCGCTGCGTTTTCCGCCGTGATGTCCGGCAGGGCGGAGAGCTGCGCCCCGATATCGCGCGGCGCGGCCTGGCGGCCTTGGGGGCGGCCGTCGATTTGCGCCAGTTGTTCGGCAATCGCCTTCACCATGCGCTGCTCGATCCCCTCTTCGGCGCCGTTTGCGCCTGCTTCGCCCCTGCGGCCGTAGCTGCGGGCCAGTTCGCCCGCATCGGCCAGCGTTTTTTTCAAATGCGCGACTTCGTTGCGGTTGCGCGCGACTTCGCGGATCAAGCGTTCGAAATCGCCGCCCATGCGCTGCATCTGCTCGATAATCCGGTGCTCCCACCGGCGACGCGCGCGCATTTCCAGCACGATAAAAAAGCCGAAAATAAAAAGCGCCGCCGCCAGCACCGCGATCTTCGGCGAGGCCACGCTCGCCAGCACCACAAGCCCCGTCAAAAGGCCGAGACCGATCACGGTATTCTTCAGGTTCAGATGATCGCGCAAGGCGGACAGGATGGACGTGCGGCCCGACCCACGCCCGTAAAACAGCGCATCGGGATCATCCCCGCCGCTGCCGTCCAGCTCCGGTTTTTCACGCGGCGTCATCGGCGGCAACCTCCCCTTCCTGCGGCACGCGGCGCGCCGATCCCGTCACGTCGGCAATGGAGGTCAAGCCCGCGCGCCGCACTCTTTCGGCCAGATCTTTCAAAATCCGCGTTACCATTTTAGGCCCCTGATAAACGAGCCCCGTGTAAATTTGCACCAGGGTCGCCCCCGCCGCCATGCGATCCCAGACATCATCGGCATTTTCAATACCGCCGACGCCGACAAGCGGCACGGCACCTTCCGTCAGGCGATAGAAGTCATGCAAAGCTTCATTGGCTTTACGCTTGAGCAAACGGCCGCTGAGCCCGCCGGCCTGCGCGCGCAGGGACGGCGGCAAATCGTCGGGGCGGTCGATGGTCGTATTGGCGACGACCAGCCCGTCAAGCCCGTAGCGCCGGGCGAGCGCGGCGATGGCTTCCTTTTGATCCATCGTGAGGTCGGGCGCAATCTTCAGCAGCAGCGCGGGCCGCAACGCCGCCGACGCATTCGCCGCATCCCGCGCGGCGATCAGCCCCGCCAGCAGACTTTCCAATGCGCTTTCGCGCTGCAGGTCGCGCAAGCCCGGCGTGTTCGGCGAAGAAATATTGATCGTGATGTAATCGGCCAACGGCGCCAGCACATCGATGCCCTGCCGGTAATCCTCGGACGCGGATACCGCATCCTTGTTCATGCCGATATTCACGCCCAGCACCCCCGCAGGATTCGACGTCGCCGCGCGCCAGGCGCGGACCCGGTCGACAAAAGCGGCCAGCCCCGCGCCCGGAAAGCCCATGCGGTTGATCACGCTGGCATTCCGCATGTCGCGGAAAATGCGCGGCTTCGGGTTGCCGTCCTGCGGCAGCGGCGTGACCGTGCCCGCCTCAATAAAGCCGAACCCCATATCAAACAGCGGCGCAATGACTTCCGCATCCTTGTCAAAACCGGCGGCAAGGCCCAGCGGGTTCGGGAAGATCCGACCGAAGGCCTCGATCGTCAGGCAGTCATGCGCAAAGCCGCCGCGCGGCGCGAAACCTTTTTTCATGAGGTTCAGCGTCATGCGGTGCGCGCGCTCGGGCTCCATCGACATCAAAACAGGGCGAAAACAGGCGTAGAGGTCTAACATATCAGCCGCAATGCTCCCGCACGTAAGATTTGACCGCCCCGGCATCGGCCGGCAGCGTGTCGTATTTTTCAGCGCGCGCCTGCAGGTCCGCCAGATGCGGCGGCAGTTCGGGTGCGATATCCGTCGCCGCCTTCACCGCATCGGGAAATTTGGCGGGATGCGCCGTCGCCAGCGTCACCAGCACACTGTCCGCATGCGCCTTTTTCCAATCCTGCGCCACGCCAAGGCCCACGGCGGTATGCGGGTCGACCACCATATCGTAGCGGCGCCAGATATCGCGGATGATCTCCGTCGTCTCGGCATCGTCCTTGCGCCCGCTGCCGAAAACCTCTGCCACGCGCCGCATGACGCCTTCATCGACATGGAAAGGCCCCGTGCTGCGGAAATGCCGCATCGTTTCCGCCGTCATGCCGCCGTCGCGGGCATAAAGGTCGAACAACAAACGCTCGAAGTTGCTGGATATCTGGATATCCATGCTGGGGCTGATCGTCGGCGTCACGCCGCGCGCCTCCATGCGGCCCGTTTTAAAAAAGCGGTCGAGAATATCGTTGGCATTGGTGGCGATGACCAGCTTGTGAATAGGCGCGCCCATGGATTTGGCGATATAGCCTGCGTAAACATTGCCGAAATTGCCGGTGGGCACGCAGAAAGTCGCGGGCTTGCCTGTTTCGGCCCATACTTTGGCCGCCGCATAAACGTAATACACCACTTGCGCCAGAATGCGCGCCCAGTTGATGGAATTGATGGCCGAAAGACGCATGCCGTCGCGGAACGGCAGGTCGTTGAACATCGCCTTGACGATATCCTGGCAATCGTCAAAGCTGCCCTCGATCGCGATGTTATGCACGTTCGGCGCATCGACGGTCGTCATCTGGCGGCGCTGCACGTCGGAGACGCGCCCCTTCGGATGCAGGATCACGATATGGGCATGCGGACTGTTTTTAAACGCCTCGATCGCGGCGGAACCCGTATCGCCGGAAGTCGCGCCGACAATCGTCACCTTTTCGCCTTTTTTGGCGAGGATGTAACCAAACACCTGCCCCAGAAACTGCAAGGCGATGTCCTTGAAGGCCAGCGTCGGGCCGTGAAACAGCTCCTGCAGGTAAAAGCCTTCTGCCAGTTTGCGCAAAGGGGCGATGTTTTTATCGGTAAAGCCCTTGTATGATTTTTGCAAAAGGCGGATCAGGTCTTCGGACGGAATATCGTGGCTGACAAAGGGCAGGATAACGCGCCAGGCGATCTCCGGATACTGCTGGCCCGCCATATTGTCGATTTCCTCGGCGGAAATCTTGGGGCAGGATTCCGGCACGTAAAGCCCGCCGTCACGCGCAAGGCCCGCGAGCGCGGTATCCGCGAACCCGAGCCGCGGCGCGGCACCGCGCGTACTAATATATCCCAGCATCATCTCCTCCCTCTTATAACGTCAGGCTGCGTTCAGATAGCGTTCCGTCACATGCTGCTTGAAGAAACGGGTGGACATTTTCTCTCCCGTCGCTTCCTTGATGAGTTCGGGCGGCGTGTAAAGGCATCCCTTTTCCTGCACGTTGTCGCGCAACCAGCCGGTGAAGGCCGCAATATTGCCGCCCGCCACCTGCCGCATCACATCGGGCACGTCCTGTTTCATCTTGTGCGCGAATTGCGCGGCAATGAAGGCGCCGAGCGCGTAGGACGGGAAATACCCGAAAGCGCCCATGTACCAGTGAATGTCCTGCAAACAGCCGCGGCGATCGTCCGGCGGCGCCACGCCGATCAGCTTTTCCATTTCGGCGCGCCAGGCCTCGGGCAGGTCTTTCACCTCCAGCTTGCCTTCGACCATCGCCTTCTCCAGGCGATAGCGCAGGATGACATGCGCGGGATAGGTCACCTCATCCGCTTCCACGCGGATAAAGCTGCGCGAGACGCGTGTGACGTTGCGGTAAACGTTTTCCGCCGCCCAGGCATCGCCCGACCCGCCGAAGGTTTTTTGCACATACGGGGCAAGATACTGCCAGTATTCTCGGCTGCGCCCCAGCTGCATGTCGAGGCTCAGCGATTGCGATTCATGGATCGCCATGCCCATGTTCTGGCTGGCGCCCACGGGCTGGTGATGCCATTTGGCGGGCGTGTAGCGGTCATACAGGCCGTGGCCCGCCTCATGCGCAACGCCCTGCAGGCTGTCGGCGAAATCTTCTTCCTTATACCGCGTCGTGATGCGCACGTCGTGCCCGTGCCCGCTGCTGAAGGGATGCACGGAAATATCCAACCGGCCCCATTTGGGATCGAAGCCCAGCATGCCCGCGACTTGCCGGCAAAGTTGCTGCTGTTTTTGAATATCGAACGGCCCTTCCAGCGGCAGCACGTCTTGTTGCGCGGCCAGCACGTCATCCAGAAAGCCCGGCATGAAGGCGGCGACATCGTCGAATGCCCCGTCCACATCCGCCACGCTCATGCCTGGGGCATAGGCGTCCATCAGCGCGTCGTAGGCAGGCAGGTTCAGCTTCTTCGATTTCGCGGCGGCATGTTCGCGCGTGATGTCGAGCAGCTTGGCAAGCTCCCCCGCCACTTGCCTGAAATCGCTTTCGGCGCGCGCCTTGCGCCAGATCATTTCGGTGCGCGTTTCCTGGTTCATCTTCTGCGCGACCAGATGCGCGGGCACCGCCGTCGCATGGTTATACAGCCAATGCATGACGCGCACATTCGCCGCTTGCCACGGATCGATATTTTTGACATCGACCTTGGCGAGCCATTCGCCGATCCGCGGGTCGGTCTGCATCTCATGAATTTTAACGTTCAGGATTTCCACCTGCCTGGCACGCTGGTTCACGCCTTCTTCGGGCATAAAGGTGGAACGGTCCCAGTCCAGCAAGGCGTCGATTTGTTTCAAGGTCATGATCTGCTCGAAGCGGTCTTCGAGTTGTTGATAGGCCTGCATCAGGCATCTCCCTGCTTATGACGATAAATAACAAAAACCACCGCGAGGATCAGCGCCATGCCGAACCAGAAAAAGGCATAAAGCCTGTGGTTGTTGCGCAAATGCGCGGTTACTTCATACCCCGCCGGCACGCGGCCTTCTCCCTGAGGCGGCAACGTGACGATAACGGGGTAGTCGCTCTGCCGCCCCGCGGCCTTGCCCATGGCGGCGATATCCGGCCAGTACCAATAGCCATGTTGCGGATCATTCTTCGGCGTGAAGGCGCCTTTGTAAGGGATCTGGACAATACCTGTCACCACCTGTTCATCCGCCGGCGTGTCGATGCGGTCTTGGGCCTCCTGCGCCACCCAACCGCGGTTGACAAAAACGGTTTTGCCCGCCGCCAGCGCGAAGGGCATGACCAGATGATAGCCCGTCTTGCCGTCCTGCGTGCGGGGCTGGAGCAGGAATTGCGGTGCAGCATAACGGCCGCGCAACGTCACGCGGCGGTATTCCCATGCGGCGGGGCCGTCGAGGCGATCGGGCAGCGCGGCGGCATCCATCGCCATACGCGCATCGATTTTGGCCAGAAGGCCTTCCTTCCACGCGAGACGCTGCACCTGCCAGATACCCAACGCAACCAGAACGGCAAACATGGCCGCCGCCATGGCACTGACGATTTTATCATTATGTAACATAGATTTCCTCATGCCTCGCCGTATGGACACAGTAGCCAAAAGGCGCTACATTTTCAATCATACAAAGTTTACGGAATATGGAGAATGCCATGCCGCGCCGACCGCTGACCAAAGGCGAGATCGCGCTTGCCAAAACCGTTTTTGGCGATGCGATCGATTACGACCGCGTGACGATTACGGAAGGGCAATTCGTCCCCTTCCAGCCGCGTGGCACCGCCATGGCGCCGGAAGGCAATCTTTACATGTACGGCTGCTACCGCGATGATTACGCGCAGGGCGACGTGCATACGCAGGCGCATTTCATTCATGAAATGACGCATGTCTGGCAGTTTCAGAACAAGGTCCTGCAACCCATCGCCGCCGCCATCGCGCTGAACCTGAAGCACAAGTTCAATTACATGGCGTCATACAACTACACGCTGGACGGCGCGCAGGATCTGCTGGCCTATAACATGGAACAGCAGGCCAGCATCGTGCAGGATTATTTTGTGCTGACGCACGGCGGCCGTCCGGGGTATCGCGGCAACTGCCGCAATGCCGAAACGGATGCCGATAAAAAGGCGCTCTACGAAAAAACGCTGGAAAATTTCCTGAAAAACCCCGGCTATGCCAAGCGCGACAGCTTTCCCAAGCCGTCGCTGTTCGGGCGCAAAAAACCGCCGCAGGCTTAATCGCCGTCCGCGCCGCCGTCCGTCCCGTTGCCGCCGCCACGCACATCGCCCGCGGCGGGCGCATCCGGATCGCGCTTCAAATGGCGCCATTCCAGCATAATGATATAGGCCTTCGTCGCGGGCAGCATGACGGCGATCATGCCAAGCCCCACGAACCCGCAGAACAGGACATGGAACCACAGCGGCGGGGCGAAGAGAAGCTCCATCCCCCAGGCCAGCGGGATCAGCGAAAAGCACAGGATAAACAGAATAAACACCGCCGCGCCGTCGCCGATGTCGTGCAGCCCCAGGTCCGCGCCGCAATGCGCGCATTTGTCCACCACGGTGACGGACATCGGCTTGTACAACCGGCCCTGCCGGCAGACGGGGCAGCGGGGTTTGAGGCAGAACTTCACATCATCCGCGAAAGCCATGGCGTTTTATCCCTTCAAAAACACATATGCCCTGGCATCCGTCCGGCCGCCAAGGCATATGCGGTCAATCATACGGTGTTACCGGCGGCTTAGGCGTTGCCCCACCAGTAAACGGCAACAAACAGGAACAGCCAGACCACGTCCACGAAGTGCCAGTACCAGGCCGCCGCTTCGAAACCAAAATGGCTTTTCGGAGTGAAGTGGCCCTTTTGGTTGCGGAAGTAGCAAACGGCCAGGAAGATCGTCCCCACCAGCACGTGGAAGCCGTGGAAGCCCGTCGCCATGTAGAAAGCGGAGGAATAGACGGTGCCCTTGAACGGGAAAGGCGCATGCCAGTATTCGTAAGCCTGAAAGCAGGTAAAGGCGATGCCGAGAATAACGGTGACCAGCAGCGCCCGGGTGGCGTCGTCCTGATGGCCTTCGATAATCGCATGGTGCGCCCAGGTGACCGTGCAACCGGACAGCAGCAGGATCATGGTCATCAGGAACGGCAAATCGAACGCCGGAATGCCTTCCACGCCCGCCGGCGGCCATGTGCCGCCCAGCACCGCGCCGGGGTTGAGGCTGGAGGCGAAAAACGCCCAGAAAAACGCGACGAAGAACATGACCTCGGAGGCGATGAACAGTACCATGCCGTAACGGAATCCGACCTTGGCGACATCGCTGTGCGCCTTTTCGACGACAGCCTCTTTCACCACATCGCGCCACCAGTACCACATGACGGCCAGCACGGCGGCAAAGCCGAGCAGCACGCCCTTCAGGCCGATGCGCCACCCCTGCCATTCGAAGTCGTGCATGAACAACACAGCGCCGAGCGCCAGCATCCCCGCCGCAAAGGCGCCGGCCAGAGGCCAGATGCTGGGCGACACCAGATGGTACGGATGCGGTTTGCCGTTTTTCAGGTCGTAAACAGGTGTGTCAGACATTGCCTTCTTCCCTTGTGTGGATGCGATCAGCTGCCGCTGTCGTCGTTATTGTAAAACTTTTCCTTCGCCGCTTCCAGCTCCGCGCTGTTCTTGCGGAAAAAGGTATAGGACAACGTAATCGTCTTGATGTCCTCCATATCGCGATCCCGCAAAATGTCGGGATCAATGAAAAACGTCACGGGCATATGCTCCGTCTGGCCCGGCGCCAGCGTTTGCTCGTCAAAGCAAAAACACTGGGTTTTGAAAAAATACCGGCCGGCCTTCAGCGGCGTGACGTTGTAGATCGCGGTGCCAGTCACGGCCTCCTTGGCCAGGTTGGTCGCCGTAAAGGCGATCAGCCCGTCCTGCCCGACCTTGACCCTGACGGATTTCAGGTCCGGCTTGAAATCCCAGGGCATGTTGCGCGCGACGCCGGTATTGAAACGCACGGTGATTTCGCGGTCGTAGACGCGGTCGCTGGTGTTTTTCTCGACGATCTGCGTCGTGCCGCCCCAGCCCGTTGCGCGGCAGAACATGTCGTACAGCGGTACGGAAGCAAAGGCCAGCGCGATCATCGCCGCCACGACGGACAAGGTGCCGATCAGCACGCGCCTGTTCTTTTGGGCGATATCGTCGCGGGGCATGGCCTCAGCCTCCCTTCATGCGGATGATGCTGACGATAAAGACGACGGCCATAAAGGCGATGAGCGCCAGGAAGACGGCGTAGTTCTTTTTCTTTTTCTTCTCGTGCAGTTCGCTGTGCGGCATGGCGTATCCTCCCTTATGCGAGTTTATCCGCCATCATCAGGGCGAAGAGCAGGAAAAGGTAAACGATGGAATAGCCGAACATGGCGCGGGCGTTGCGGTACGCCCCCGCCGCGTCGCGCCAGACGCGGAAAGCCGCGACGATGAAAATCCCGTGCAGCAGGGCCGCGCCCGCCGCATAAGCGGCGCCGCAAACCTGCAGCGCATAAGGCGCCGCCACAAACGGCGTCAGGATCAGGGTATACAGCAACATCTGCAAACGCGTGGCCGCCTCGCCCGCCACGACCGGCATCATCGGCACGCCCGCCTTTTTGTAGTCTTCGTTGCGGTACAGCGCCAGCGCCCAGAAATGCGGCGGCGTCCACAGGAAAATCAGCATGAACAGCATGAAGGGCGCGAGCGTCACATCGCCCGTCACCGCCGCCCAGCCGATCATCGGCGGAAAAGCCCCCGCCGCGCCGCCGATCACGATGTTCTGCGGGGTGCGGCGTTTCAGCCAGATCGTATAGACGAAAACATAAAAGAACGACGCAAAAGCCAGCAGGGCCGCCGCCGTCCAGTTCAGCGCCACGCCCATCAGCCCGACGGACAGCACTGTCAGCACGACGCCGAAGGACAAAGCCTCCGCCGCCTCGATCCTGCCTTGCGGCAGTGGACGACCACGCGTGCGCAGCATGACGGCATCGATGTCGCGCTCGTACCACATGTTGATGGCTCCCGCCGCCCCCGCGCCGATGGCGATGCAGAAAACGGCAACCAGCGCCAGGAACGGATGCAGGCTGCCGGGCGCCAGCACAACCCCCGCCACCCCGCTAAAGACCACCAATGTCATGACGCGGGGTTTCAGCAGCGCGATGAAATCGCCGATGCGCGTCTCCATATGCGCCGCGACCGCCGGCGCAATGCCGGCGGCGTCAGGCAGGACATATGTCGTGGCGGGCGCGGTCATGACGTGATTACTTCACAACCGGCTGGATGTCGAACTGGTGGAACGGCGGCGGCGAGGATACGTGCCATTCCAGCGTTTCCGCCCCTTCGCCCCAATAGTTGCCGGGCACTTTCTTGCCCGCGACCAGCGTATAGATCGCCAGACCAACGAAGAACAGCGTGGAGCCGAACGAGATATAGGCGCCGTAGGAGGAAATCATGTTCCAGCCTTCAAAGCCCGGCGCGTAATCGGGAATGCGGCGCGGCATGCCGGCCAGGCCCAGGAAGTGCTGCGGGAAGAAGATCAGGTTCACGCCGATGAAGGTCGTGAAAAAGTGCAGCTTGCCCGCCCATTCGGGGTACTGGCGGCCCGACATTTTGCCGATCCAGTAATACCAGCCCGCAAAAATCGCGAAAACGGCGCCCAGCGACAGCACGTAGTGGAAATGCGCGACCACGTAATACGTATCATGCAGCGCGGTATCCATGCCCGCGTTCGCCAGCACCACGCCCGTCACGCCGCCGACGGTGAACAGGAAGATGAAGCCGATCGCCCAGAGCATCGGCGTCTTGAAGCTGATGGAACCGCCCCACATCGTCGCGATCCAGGAGAAGATCTTAATCCCCGTCGGCACGGCGATGATCAGCGTCGCCGCCGTGAAATAGGCGCGGGTATTGACGCTCATCCCCACCGTATACATGTGGTGCGCCCAGACGACGAAGCCGACGAAGCCGATCGCCACCATCGCATAGGCCATGCCCAGATAGCCGAAGATCGGCTTTTTGGAGAAGGTCGAAACGATATGGCTGATGATACCGAAGGCCGGCAGGATCATGATGTATACCTCGGGGTGGCCGAAGAACCAGAACAGATGCTGGTAGAGGATCGGGTCGCCGCCGCCGTCGGGGTTGAAGAAGTTGGTGCCGAAATTACGGTCGGTCAGCAACATCGTGATGGCGCCGCCCAGCACCGGCACGGCCAGCACGAGCAGGAATGCCGTCACCAGCATGCCCCAGACGAACAGCGGCATTTTATGCAGCGTCATGCCCGGCGCGCGCATGTTGAAAATCGTGGTGATGAAGTTGGCCGCGCCCAGAATGGAGGAAGCCCCCGCCAGGTGCAGGGCGAAAATCGCCATATCGACCGAGGCCCCCGGATGGCCGAGGAAACTGGACAGCGGCGGATAAACCGTCCAGCCCGTACCCACGCCGCCGTCCACGAAAACGGAACCGACCAGCAAAAGGAAAGCGGGTACCAGCAGCCAGAAGGAAATATTGTTCAGGCGCGGGAAGGCCATATCCGGCGCGCCGATCATCAGCGGCAGGAACCAGTTGCCGAAACCGCCGATCAGCGCGGGCATCACGACGAAAAAGACCATGATGAGACCGTGCGCCGTGATCATGACGTTCCAAAGCTGGCCGTCGGGCGAGCCGTCCGCCATGGTCAGGTATTGCATGCCCGGCTCTTGCAGCTCCATGCGCATCATGACGGAGAACGCGGCGCCGATCAAACCCGCGATAACGGAAAAGATCAGGTAAAGCGTGCCGATGTCCTTATGGTTGGTCGAGCAAAACCAGCGCGTAAAGAAACCGGGGGTATGGTCGTGATGGTCGCCGTGGTGGCCGTCGTGGTGACCGTCTGCTGCATGTTGTTTGCCAGCCATGATTCTGTCTCCTGATCTTCTTCTTATTCTTTATGGGTCTGTATATTTATTCCGCAGCGGCTGCACCGGCCTCTTCGCCATCGTTCGCAGCTTCTTCATCCGCGATGTTTTCGTCAACGATATTTTCGCCCGCGGCGTCTTCGGCAACGGACGGCGTCTCATCGGCCGCTTCGGCTGCGGCCGTCACGGCGGGCATCCGGCCGCCTTTGGCCGCAACCCATTCCGCGAATTTCGCCTTGGATACGGCGTGGATTTCGATCGGCATGAAGCCGTGATCCTTGCCGCAGAGCTCCGAGCACTGGCCGTAGTAAATGCCGGGACGTTCGATACGCGTCCAGGTTTCGTTCGTATGGCCCGGCACCGCGTCCAGCTTCACGCCCAGCGCGGGAACGGCCCAGGAATGGATCACGTCCTGCGCGGTGATCAGCAGGCGGATATTCGTATCCACCGGCACCACCACCGGCTCGTCCGTGGACAGGAGGCGCACCTGGCCTTCTTTCAGGTCGTCGTCCTTCACCATATAGGCGTTGTATTCGATATCGCCGTGATCTGGGTAACCGTAGCCCCAATACCATTGATAGCCCGTCACTTTCAGCGTCATTTCCGCATCGGCGGTTTTGTCGGAAAAATACAAAAGCTTCATGGAGGGAATGACGATCACGACAAGGATCAGCACCGGCACCAGCGTCCAGACCACTTCCAGCAGGGTATTATGCGTGGTTTTGGACGGCTTGGGGTTCGCCTTCGCATTATAGCGGATCATGACGTAGAGCAGCAAAAGCATCACGAAAACCGTGATCACCGTGGTAATCGGGAACAGCATCTGGTTATGGAAGAAATGCATCTGATCCTTCACGGGAGATGCCGGCGGCTGGAAGCCGAACTGCCAGTTGTGCGGCACGCCGACTTGTTCGCCCGTCGTATCCACTTCGGCAAAGGCCGGCGCGGCGAAAAAGGCGGACGCAAAGGCAAAGGCCAGATTGCGGCAACGGGTCAGAAAGGATCTGCTGTTTGTCTGGGTCATCTTGGTAAATCCGTTTAGCGGCGAAGATAAAATTTGATGCGGGCGGTTTTGCGAAGAGTCGCAAAAGCCCGACAACAGATATAGCACTCAAACGACGGCAGGTGAAGCCGAGATACAGAAAATTTCATTCCCGTAATTAGACAAACGGGGCTTATTTATGAAGGGGTTATATTGCCGCCCTGCCCGTCACAAGCCCTTCCGGCCAAACGATTGTTCAAATTCCACACGGACGGCGAAGCCGGATATTTTTCCGCAAGCTGGCAGAGCCGGATATTTCATCCGCCGCGTGATCTCTTTACGTGCAAATCTCGCTTTTATGTTATGAAAACAATAACACCTTCCGCATGCAAAGCATGTTGCGCGGGCATAACAGGGATTTTTCTCGATGATCTATGATACGCGGTGATCGGGGACACGCGATGATCAGGCAAATAGTTGAGGCCCCTCCTACGCCATGGTCAAAATGGCGCGCAGCTCGGCGATTCCCTCACCCTTTTCGGCGCTGGTAGCATAAACCTTGGGAAAGGCGCCCTTGCGTTTTTTTATCTCGGCCTCGACCTCGGCCATGCGTTCCGCGCGCGCGTCTTTCTTCACCTTGTCCATTTTGGTGAGGATGACGATATAAGCCACGCCCGCGCCGTCGATGATGTCCAGCGCCTTGAAATCCGCCGCCAGCAAGCCGTGGCGCCCGTCGACCAGCACACACAGGCGCGTCAGATTGTCGCGGCTGCGCAGGTACTGGCTGACCATCGTGTTCCAGGCATGCGCCTTGGCGCGCGTCACCTTGGCATAGCCGTAGCCCGGCAGGTCGGCCAGTTGCAACAGGCCGCCGAGATCGAAAAAGTTGATCTGCTGCGTGCGCCCCGGCGTGTTGGAAGAACGGGCCAGGTTCTTGCGCCCCGTCAGCGCGTTGATCAGGCTGGACTTGCCGACGTTGGAGCGACCGGCGAAGGCCACCTCCGGCACGTTGGACGGCGGGATGCGCTCCAGCCTGTCCGCGCCGGCGATGAAGCGGCATTCCTGACGGAAGATCCGCTGCGCTTCCGCCAGCCTCTCTTCGTCAATGATGAAGCCTTGCTCAACGCTCATTCGTCTGCCGTTTCGGCGGTGTCTTTGGCTTTCGCCTTTTTCTTTTTGCGGCGACCGCTGTGCCCGCGCAGCAGGTGCGTATCCTCTTTGCCGACTTTCTTCAGGATGTAATACTGCTGGAAGATCGTCAGCACGTTCGACCACGTCCAGTAAATGACCAGGCCGGCGGCGAAATGCGCCAGCATGACCGTCATAACATAAGGGAACCATGTCTGCAGCTTTTCCTGGATCGGATCCGTCATCGGCGGGCTGATGCGTTTCAGTTGCACCATCGACAGGCAGAACAGCACCGGCCAGCCGCCGATCATCAGCACGTCGGGCGGCGTGAAGGGCAGAAGGCCGAACAGGTTGAAAACGCTGGTCGGGTCGGGCGCGGACATATCTGGAATCCAACCCCAGAACGGCGCATGGCGCAGTTCCACGGAAATCAGGATCACCTTGTACAGCGCAAAGACGATCGGGATCTGCAACAGCATCGGCCAGCAGCCACTGAAGGGGTTCGCGTCCTCTTTTTTATAAAGTTCGTAAATCTCCACCTGCATCGTGGCGCGGTCGTCCTTGTATTTCTCCTGCAGATCTTTCAGCTTGGGCGCGATGATGCGCATCTTTGCCATGGAACGGAAGGATTTGTTCGTCAGCGGGAAAACCGCCAGGCGAACGATAACCGTCATCAGCAATATCGCGATCGCGATATTGCCCGTCCAGCCGGCCAGCAGGTGCAACAGGATAAAGAACGGCTTGGTGATGAAATACCACATGCCGAAATCGATCCCGAGCTCCAGCTTTTTGAAGCCGTAGGTTTCCTCGTAAGCTTCCATGACCTTCAGGTCCTTGACGCCCGCATAGACATGGGTTTTGGCGGAGATTTCCGCGCCGGGCGCCAGCGTTTGCGTCTTGGCGACCATGTCGGACTGGTAGACGGGGCTGTTTTTGTCCTTGCCGCCGACGATCCGCGCATTAAAGCGGGCATCCTTGTCGGGCAGCAGCGCGACGAGCCAGTATTTGTCGCTGAAGCCCAGCCAGCCGGTGGTATCCTCGCGCTCGATTTTCTCGCCTTTGTTGAGGTCTTTGTAATTCGGCTCGATATGCTTGTCGGCGATAAAGGCCACGGGCCCTTCGTGCAGGACGAAGAAACCGCTGAATGCCTCGGGCAGGCCGTGACGCGCCACCAGATGATAGGCGTTGAGATCCAGCGTTTCCGCGCCGGTGTTTCTCACCGTATCGCGCAGGGTGAACAAATAGTTTTCATCCAGCGCGATGCTGCGGGTGAAAAGCAGGCCTTCGCCGTTATCCCATTCCAGCACCACGGGCCGGCCGCCGCTCACGATCTCGCCGGGGCTGCCCGCGGCCAGTTGCCAGACGGTCTCCGGCGTCGGCAGCTTCACGCCGCTCCTGTTTGCGAGCCAGCCGTTCTCCACGTAATAGGCGCCGGACGCGCCGGTGGGGTTCAAAAGCTCGACCTCTTCCGTGCGCGCCACGGTTTTGTAGCGGCCCACCAGCTCCAGGTCATCCAGACGCGCGCCCTTCAGCGCGATGCTGCCGCGCACCTTGTCGCCGGCAACGACGATGCGGCGGCCGCTGGCGGCGATCACGTCGTCGCGGGTTTTCAACGCGCCGCCGTCATCGGCGGCAACGGCGGCTTCGACTTCGGCATTGCGCTGCGCGGCGGCTTCCGCGGCGGCGCGGGCGCGGCGCTCTTCCGTCTGCGGGCGCTCGACCAGAAAATAAAAACCCAGCAGGATCGTCAGCGATACCACGATCGCCAGCATCAGTCTGGCGCGGTCTTCAGCCTCGTTCGGGTCGTATTGCTTCATCGTTCATTCTTTCCTTTGATTCCGCGCCCGTTTCCGCACTTGATTCCGCACAAGGCGCCGCGGCGCAACGGTGGGTCGCATCTGTAGCACAGTTGGACGGGTTTTGAGAGAAAAACTTGCCCCATAGGCCCCGCGGCGGCGGCAGATCGGCGGGCACAGGGTCATAGCCGCCCCGATTCCACGGGTTGCAGCGCCAAATGCGCCGAAGGCCCAGCCAGCCGCCGCGCAACGCGCCGTAGCGGCGCACGGCATCCGCCGTGTAATGGGAACAACTGGGGTAAAAGCGGCATTCTTTTCCCATAATGGTTGAAAGCGTCACCTGATAAAAACGGATCAGCAGCAAAAGAAAACGCGCCGCGAGGCTCATGACAATACCCCCAGCTTTTTCAGCGCCCAGCGCAGGTCGCGCGCCATGGCGGCAAAGTCGCGATCCGCGCCCGCCGTGCGGCCGATGAGGACGATGTCGCAGCCTTGCAGCTGCCGCGCCTCGGCTTCGTTTTGCAGCATCAGGCGCACCATTTCGCGCAAGCGCCGCTTGGTGCGGTTACGCACGACGGCATTGCCGACCTTGCGGCTGACCGTCAGCCCCAAGCGGAATCCGGCATCCGCGCATAAGCGAAAACCGGCAGCATCCTGTTCAGATGCAGCCGGTGAATTTTTTTTGAGAACTTGCAAAATAAAAGCGGGCGTCACCCACTTCTGCCCCCCGGCGGCGATGCGGCGAAAATCCTGCGATGCCTTCAATGTTGGAATCGCCGCGCACATGACGAGGGGGTATCCCCTGTAATCAGGCGGACAGGCGCTTGCGGCCTTTCGCGCGGCGGGCGGCAAGGACTTTCTGGCCGTTGCGGGTTGCCATGCGGGCGCGGAAGCCGTGGCGGCGTTTGCGAACCAGTTTGCTGGGTTGGTATGTGCGTTTCACAGTAATATCTCCATTCGCGGACGTAAGAATCTTTAAGCTCTAGGCTTATAGTGCCCCCTCTCGGGGCTTGTCAACGGCTTTCTGGAATTTATGCCAAATAAATCAGCCTTTTCAAGCGCTTTGCCACACTGCGGTTCGTATATAAATCATTTTTTATCAATCACTTAACATTAAGATTGACAGAACCCCCGGAAGAAAGGATAAAGAAGCGAGCCATAACCTGCGTTTTGCGGCGTTTTCGGCTTTCACCACAAGCGCCCGTAGCTCAACTGGATAGAGTGTTGGCCTCCGAAGCCAAAGGTTGTGGGTTCAAATCCCGCCGGGCGCGCCATTCCTTTACAGGAATGGCCGCCCTTTTTCTAATGAAGGTTCGAACTTTGTTCGAACAGGCGCGCCATTTTTCCGCATCATCCCCTATCCACCGCAATCAGTTCGACGTCGAAAACCAGCGTCGCGCCGGGGCGGATTTTGGTGCTGGGGGTGCGGTCGCCATAGGCGAGATCGGCGGGAATGTACAACACCGCACGGCCGCCCTGCCCGATGAGCTGCAGTCCCTCCGTCCAGCCCGCAATCACGCTTTGCAAGGCGAAGGTCGCGGGCGCGCCGCGCGCGTGGGAGCTGTCGAATTCGCCGCCGTCGATCGTCGTGCCGCGGTAATGCACCGTCACCATGTCTTCCGGCGCAGGCTTCACATCGTCGCCGGGAACGATGATTTTATATTGCAACCCGCTTTGCGTTTCGACGACGCCTTCCTGTTTCTTGTTTTCGGCAAGGAAGGCCGCGCCCTTGGCACGGTTGATTTCGGCGATCTTGAGGCTCATGACGTTTTCCTTAAAATATCAAGGCGGAACTTTTCCGCGCTTTTGCGGTTTTCGATTGGCGGCTATGTGTTAGCATTCGCGGACACAGGTTTCAATTTATCTTCATCTTGCCTAGAATACGGCCGTTCCTTGCGGCTATCCGACCGGAGAATTTTTCACATGACAAGCTTTTCCACCCGTTTCCGCTTTTTCATGTCCGCCTGCGCGCTGTTGACGCTTTCCTCTTGCGCGGGGCCGATCACGGCCACGCCGCAGGCCAGCCGGGCCGACATCCAGCGCGAGCAGCAATTCCAGCAGAACCTGGTTTTCGAGCGCGTGATCGAGGATCAAAAGAAGTTGTTCGACCTGTCCTACCCCATATTGAAGGCGAATGCGGAATTCTGCCGCCCCAAAACCGCGCCGATGATGGGCATGACGGCCTGGAACCTTGCCAGCCTCGGCAACCGCCAGTGGCAAATCGCCGCGCAAAATCTTTACGGCCTGACGAACCGCCTGACGGTGCGCAGCGTGGCGAAGAATTCCCCCGCCGCGCGGGCGGGCCTGCGCAGCGGCGATGTCATCGTCGCCATCAACGGCGCGACCCTGCCGCAGGGCGCAAACGCGCTGAAAACCGCCGATACGATCGTCAAACAAAGCGGCATGCGCCAGCTGGAGATCGTCTATGAGCGCGGCGGCCGCGCCGTCGCCACCGCTTTGCAACCGGTGGAAGGATGCGATTATCCCGTCGTGCTGGACAGCAACAGCAATGACATCAACGCCTATGCCGACGGCAAGCGGATCGTGGTGTCCAAGGGCATCATGCGCTTTGCGGAGAACGACAACGAAATGGCGCTGGTCATCGCGCACGAGCTGGGCCACAGCGCGATGCGCCACATCGATAAAATCCGCCAGAACGCCACCGTCGGCACGCTGGGCGGCCTTGCGGTCGACAGCCTGCTGGCCGCCGCCGGCATCAGCACGGGCGGGCAGATCGCAAGCCTCGGCGGGCAGGCCGCGGTGATGCAGTATTCCGTCCCCTTCGAGCAGGAGGCCGATTACGTCGGCATGTATTTCATGGAACGCGCGGGATACAGCGCGGCCAACGTCGGGCAGTTCTGGCGCCGCATGGGGGCGGAGAATGCGCAATCCATCACGCGCCGCTCCACCCACCCCACGTCGGTGGAGCGCTTCCTCGCGATCGAGCGTACCTATGCCGAAATCCAGAACAAGAAAAAGCGCGGCCAGCCGCTGGTGCCGAACGTGCAGCAAAAACGCTGACGGACACCACGACAAAAAAGCCCCGCAGGGTTTTGCGGGGCTTTTTTGCGACGGGCGGCGCAACTGCTACCAGTGACGCACGCGCCCCGTATCGATATGAACGAAATCGCTGCGCGGATAGAAACCGACGCCGCCCGATTTGACGGCGATGGCGGTTTTTTTCAAGGCCGACAGGCGCGAGCCCGGCAATTGCAGGTCGATCGCCTGGCCCGACATGTGCAGGCTGTTGCGCGCGACGCCTTCGCCTTTGCGGCGCAGCATGGCATTCGTTTTCGGCGAGCGGTAGCCGGAGAAAACGCGAAAGGCATTGGAATTTTCCAGACGATGCTGCACGACATAGAGAATGTCCATGAGGCGCGGGTCGATCGGGAAGATGTCGCTGGTGCGGTGATCACGCATCAGTTTTTTGATGTCGCCGAAGGCATCGGGCAGATAGCGGCCGTTGGCCCAGTATTCGCCCTTGAACTTGTCGCCCGTATGGGCATTGACCAGGCTGACCGTGCGCCCGCGCAGCGGTGCGGCGGCGACAGCCTCGATCGGCGGCATCCAGAATCCCAGCGCGGCCGTCACGGCAAGGCCGGCCTTTAAAAATCCGCGGCGATCGGAATCGAACTGATCCGCCGCCTCGGCGTTGATTTTCATGATGTCTTGCATGAAAGCCCCGTTTTTTGTTTTTTATAATGACCCCGCATATAAGAATAACAAAAAACGCCCCGTTTCAAGAACAAAAAACGCCTCACGAGACATAATCCCATAATGTTTTTCTAAAAAAATGCGGCGGATTATATTTTTACGTCGATCGGATCAAACTGCCCCCTTTTTGTGCAGAACGCAGCCCTGGCGAAGCGGGCGCCGCGTCTGCGCAAAGCCCGGACGGAGGGTTTCAGGATTGGACGGCTTCAGGGCTGCTGTTTGCGCAGCGGGGTTTTGTCGAGCTTCGCGGCGGGATTTTGCAGCGCGGCCACCTGTTCGGCAAGGCCGGCCACCGTTTTTTCCAGCGTCTTGACCGTTTTGCGCAGCACGGTCAGCTCCTTGGCCATATCTTCAAAACTGATCAGGGGTTCGGCATCGGGATGCGTTTCGGAACGCAGCGCTTCCAAAAACGCCTGCACCTTGCCCTCGCCCGTATTGCGCGCCGTATTGATGGCAAGATCGATATCCGCGCCGTGATTTTGCACCAGATGCAGGGCGAAGTCGCGTTGCTCCGTATGGGCGGCATGGCGCAGCAGATGTTCGTTGTCCTTGTGCGGATCGAAACCGGCGGCGGCGAACGCGTCGAATTCGGCCCGCATGTCCCGGGAAAGCATATAGCTCGCCATTTCCCATGGACCGTTGAACCTCGCGGCATCGCCATCGGCGATCTGCGCAAACGTTGCCAGACGCGCCTGCGGATCATCGATAAACTGCAAAACGCCCATGGCGATCTTCTGCGGCGGCAGGGGGCCTTCGCTAAAGGCCGGCGCCAGTTCGGCATTCTGGCTTTGATGCAGGGCGCCGATAAACAGCGCGTGCAAGAACCCCTGAGATCTGTAGAGACCGTATTTATCCAGCCGTTTTTCTGCCGCCGCATCCATTTTTCGCGCCAGAAAACGCGCCATTTCAGAGGTCACCTTGCCTATCTCGGGCGAGCGCGGCAGATTTATCAAATAGGAGAGATCAAGTGACCGTCCTTTTGACAATAAATCCTCCATCAAACGCGTGTCGCTTTCGGCGAGCGCGCGGGAAAACAGGGTTTCTTTCGAAGCGAAGGCGTCACGCAGGCTCATCTGTTATATCCTTTGGCATGCAGACCGGGCTTATCGAGGGTTTTTTCCACCTTGCGCTCCGATTGCATGTCCGCGACCAGCGCCGTGACCTCGCGCAGGGCGGCGCGCAGTTCTTTCACTTCGCGCGACAGGCTTTCCACGGTGGACGGGGCATCTTCCGCCGCGGTCCGCGGTTGAATGTCCTGACGCAGGTTGTCGAGATAAAGATAAACGTTATGCGTACCCAGATCCTGCGCCGTTTTCATGGCAAGGGCGAGATCGGCGCCGTGGTTTTCAACCAGATGCAAGCAGACATGCCGCTTGTCGTTTTTGGCGGCTTCGCGCAGCCAGCATTCGTTATTCTCGCGCAGGTTGATCCCCGATGCGGCCAGCACGTCCAGCGCGCCCAGCGCGCTATTGTCCACCGCCGCGCGCACGGCCTTTTCCGGTTCCGGCAGCTTGCCGCCGACAGACAGGATTTTTTTCAGGTACTGCGTTTTCTTGTCCGCGTCGATGTCGCTGTTCAACATATCCGACACGAAAGCCGTCGAGAACTTCCCGCTGCAATAATCCAGACGTCCGTCCAGAAAAACATCCGCGAGCGCGTAATTCTTTTCGCCGAGCGCCGATGCGGCCAGCATCACGGGAACGACCAGCCTGTCATCGCGGCCGGATATGCCCCATCTTATATCGTTGCCCGCCGCCAGATACCCGACAATCGTATCCGCCATGCGCGGGGTCATGCCGTCGACCACCCGGGGATTGAATATTTCGAATATCAGGAAATCGCTTTTCTTGCCCATCAGCTTTTCCATCAGGGCGGTGTCATCCTCGCGCACGGCTTCATACAGCGCGCCTTTTTTGGTTTGAAAAATTCTGCTCAGCTTTTTCACAGCCACTCTCCGGCGAAATAAAAATAAAAAAAACGGGCGGCGGTCCGAAGACCGCCCGCCACTCTAGCAAGGACATTTAATATGTCAATATATTATACATATTAAAAAGACAGCGGATTGTTACAAGACTGTTTTTGTTTGTTTTTTACGGGCTGCACCGCCGGCGGGCGCGGCGTATCCGGTGTCAGATAGCGGGTCATCTGCCCCAGCAGGCGCATGGATTCCGGCGTGATGGCATGGCCCTGATTTTCCAGCACGACAGCATCGGCTTTGAACCCCATATCCTTGAGCAGGCCATATGCCGCCCGCGCCATGGGATGGCCGGAATAGCCCTGGTTTTCATGTTCGCCCGCCAGCAGCGCCACGGGCGGTTTGGATTGCGGATCGGTCAACCGGTCGAGCGCCCCGCCCGAGAGGCTGTAAACACCCGCCACCGGCATCTCGCGCAGCAGCCCCGCATAAAACGCGGCCGAAGCGCCTTGCGAAAATCCCGCGATGATCACGCGGTCTTCGCCGATGCCTTCGCGTTTCAGCACGTCGTCGATATAGGATTGTATTTCAGGCATCGCCATGCGCAGACGCGCCGCGGCCTTGTCGTTATCGGGATCGTCCAGCATATCCTCGACCGGAAACCAGCTGTGATAGGTACGGCCGTCGCGGTCTTCGCCGATCTTGATCGGGCCGTTCGGGCAATAGATTTTGGTATCCGGCAGATGCGGGGCCAGAAGATTGCCGACATGCTGCGCCATGGCCGCGCCGCCGGAGCCGTAACCGTGGAAAAAGATGATGATGTTTTCCGCACAACCGCTCGGCGGGTTGACGACGACATCGTGCAGCATGCGCTTTGAAAACTCCATCTTTTAAAAAGGGCCTGTTCGGAATGCCCTATTCTAAAAGATGGCGCATCTTATGTCAATAAACAGGATATGCCGGAAACGGCTTAAAAATCATCCGTCGTGCGCAGGGGGGCGGCATTGGCCTTGTTGTCCTGCATACGGTTGTCCTGAATGGATTTAGCTTCCTGAATGGCGCGGCGGAACTCGATCGGCTCCTCGATCGGCGGCAGCAAGACCTCCCCCACGCCCATCCCGCGGATGAGCACGCGACCATAGCCAAGCAAGCGGCCCATCACGTCCTGCCGCACGGAAACGCCTTCGATACGGTCGATGTTCAGCTCCCCCACATGGCGGGCGATGAGGCCTTTTTTATAGACCAGACGCTCCGACGTCACGGCGATTTCCGTCGTCGCCTTGATAATCATCATATGCGCGAAAAAGAACAGGCCCAAAAGGAAGCAGCCCAGAATGCCGAAGCGCAGCAGCGCATGCTGCGACCAGAGGATTTTAAGATAGCCTCCTTTTTCCAGCACGATGGCGTTCCATGCCTGCTGGTACAACTCGGGCGGCAGGTCGGCGGAATAGGTATTGCGGATATGACTGGAAATCTCCCACCAGATCGCGGCATAGCCCAGCGCAATCCCTATCGCGAGGCCGAAAAGGATCCAGAAAACGGCGGTCAGCGTGTACATCCAGTGGAAGCGCGCGCCCATCAGAATCTCTTCATTCGGTCCCAGTGATTGCTGGACATAAAGCATTTAAGAATACCTTTGATCTGCGGGGACATCGCGGCACGGCGGATCACGCGCCGCACGGCTTCCCCGTTCCCTTATGTCACATTATACTTAAGAGAGCGTTAATCGCCAAGACATATGCCGAGCATGCGCGCCGTATGCACCAGCGGACCCGTCACATCGACTTCCTGATAGCTAGCGATGGCTTCCTCGATCGGCACGTCGAACACGCCGCGGTTGCCCCAGCCTACCATTCTGTCAAATTTGCCCTGTTCGACCAGATCGACCGCATGGACGCCGAAAGCGGCGGCCAGCAGACGGTCCGACGGGATGGGCGCGGAACCCCGCTGGACGTGGCCCAACACCGTGACGCGCGTTTCCCAGTCGGTTTTGGCGGCAATGCGCTCGCCCAGATAATGGCCGATGCCGCCGTAGCGCTTTTCGCCGCCATGGTGTTCCACCTGCAGGCCCGTGCCGTCCACGGTCCTGACCGCTTCGGACACGACGACGAGGGCGAAGTTGCGACCCTCTTCCTCGCGCACGCGCAGGATTTTCTCGGCGACCTTATCGATGCTGTAGGGAATTTCGGGGATCAGGATCACATCCGCGCCGCCGGCAATGCCGGTGGAGAGCGCGATGTTGCCCGCATCGCGGCCCATGACTTCCAGCACCATCACGCGGTCGTGGCTGGCGGCGGTGGGCTGCAGGCGATCCAGCGCCTCGGTCGCGACATAGACGGCGGTTTCGAAACCGACGGAATTTTCCGTCATGCCGACGTCGTTATCGATGGTTTTGGGGATGCAGACGAGGTTGAACTTCCGGCCGTTGTCCGACAGCTTGCGCAAGATCGCCATGCTGCCGTCGCCGCCGATGCCGATGAGATCCTCGATGCCCAGTTCCTTCAAACCGTCAACGATTTCATCGGAACGATCCTTCAGCGAGCCATCGGGCATGGGGAACTGGAAGGGATTGCCCTTGTTGGTGGTGCCGAGGATCGTGCCGCCCAGACGCATGACGGCGGTATCGAACATTTCCCTGGTCAGTTTTTTATAGCGCATGGGGCGCACCAGCAGGCCGGCGGTGCCGTCCTCGATCCCGATCACTTCCCAGCCCTTTTCCGACGCTGCGTGCACGACCGCGCGAATGACCGCGTTCAAACCGGCGCAATCGCCGCCGCTGGTCAGAATCCCGATGCGTTTTTTAGCCATGGCGTTCCATCCCCTTCATTTATATGCCGTTCGGCGTGAAAGCCTTTTCCGAAGGTCTTTCCGACCGTAAAAGTGCCCTTGCGCGGGCGGAAATGCAACATGAAATGCGCAGCGCAAATAAAGCTTAAAAAAAAAGGCCTTTCCTGCTAGAATACCGGCGGTTTACCGACGATAGCCCCCTGAAAATCAGGGGGATAGCCATAAGGATATCGGCAAGACATGCTGCCTGAAGATATTGAAGAACTTGAGCGGATGCTCGAGCAGCTCAAAACGGAGCACCGCGACCTGGATATCGTCATCCAGCAGCTGACCGATACCGTGCCCGTGGACTTCCTGCGCCTGCAGCGCCTGAAAAAACGCAAGCTGTTTTTGAAGGATTCGATTTCCAAGATCGAGAGCATGCTGCTGCCCGATATCATCGCCTAAAGATCTGCCGTGACCCTGACTGAAGAGGGGTTTTCATAATGATTACGCGCCGCCATTTGTTATATCACGGCCTCTGCGGGATGGCCGGGCTGGCCTTCTCTTCTTTGCCCTTTACGGCGCCGCGCGCGGCCGCACCAAGCAGAATTCAGGCTGTCGCCTTTGATGCCTTTCCGATTTTCGATCCGCGCCCTGTTTTCAAAACCCTGCACGGCCTTTTTCCCGGGCAGGGCGGCGTTTTGCAAAAACTCTGGCTCGCCAAGCAATTCGGCTATACATGGCTGCGGACATCTGCGGGGCAATACAAAAACTTTTACGGCATTACCGGCGATGCTCTGACAGCTTCTGCCGATGAACTCGGCATCGCGCTCTCAGCTACGCATAAAGACCGCCTGCTCGAAAGCTATTTGTCTCTGCCCGTCTGGCCGGATGTCAAAGACGCCCTGCAAAAGCTGCGCGCTGCAGGGCTGCGGCTTGCCTTTTTATCCAACATGACGGAAGAAATGCTCAAAACGAATATGACGCATAACGACATCGTTTCACTATTCGATTTTACGCTCAGCACCGACCGCGTACGGGCTTTCAAGCCCGCGGCGGCTGCCTATCAAATGGGATTGGATGCCTTCAATCTGCCGCGCGGAAATATCGCCTTTGCAGCCTTTGCCGGTTGGGACGCTGCGGGTGCGGCATGGTTCGGTTATCCGACCGTCTGGGTAAACCGCATGGGGGCGGCAGCGGAAAGACTGGATGCAAAACCGGATAGAACCGCCCCCGATTTATCAGGGCTGCTGGAATTCGTCCTGCCGGCCTGATTTACCTTCCGACTCATCCGCCCATAATGTACGGACCAGCGGAATGGTCACGGCACGTTTTTCGACCATTGCCTTGCGGTCGACGGCCGCGACGATATCACGCATGGCGGCGAAGGTGCGCGTGAGACGCGGCACGATAAAGCTCACAACCTCCTGCGAGACGAAAATCTGCCGGTCGGAGAAAAGCTTGGTCAAAACGATCGCCATCAACTGGTCGTCGGGCGCGCCGATGGCGACGGCGGGCGCGGCGCGCAGGCGCGATTCCAGGTCGCGCAGGCAAAAACCCCAATGCGACGGCGGCGTCGCGGCGGCGGCGAGGATATGTCCGCCCCGCTCCTTTTGCAGGTTGTAGAGATGCAGCAGCGCCTCCTCGCGCGCGGCATCGCCGATCAGGGCATCGATATCATCGACGATCACGCAGGCAGGTGCGGCACCGACCTGCGCGGCGTCATAAGCCGCCGCGCCCGTTTCCTTTTGCCAGACGCGCAGCAAATGCGTTTTACCCGAAGCGGCGGGGCCGTACATCACCAGCAGCGGCGCAGGCCATGCGGGGTATTTATCCAGCCAGCCTACCGCCGCGGCGTTGCAGCCGGAAACGAAAAAATCCTCCCGCGCGAAGACGGCGCGATGGCCGAGATCGAACGGCAGCTGTTCGGGCTTGCCCGTCATGCCTTTTTGCCGCGGGGTTTGGCCGCGGCCGCATCGCCCGTGTAATAATCGCTTTTCAAATATTCCTGTAGCGCGAAACGTACCAGCACGCCCGTCACCGCCGCGACCGGTACGGCGATCATCACGCCCGTAAAGCCGAGCAGCGCCCCGCCCGCCATCAGCGCGAATAAAATCCACAGCGCATGCAAGCCGACTTTCTCGCCGACCATGCGCGGGGTGAGGAAATTCCCCTCCACGAATTGCCCCGCGCCGAAAATGGCGGCGATGGCAAGGATGCGCATCAACTCGCCGTCATACTGGAACCAGGCGACGACAAGCCCCGTCGCCAGCCCGACGAGCGATCCGACATAGGGAATGAACGACAAGAGCCCCGCCGTAAAACCGATGAACAGGCCGAAGTTCAGCCCCGCCGCCGTCAGCGCCAGCGCATAGATCGCGCCGAGCGCGACGCAGACGAGCGCCTGCCCGCGCACGAAACCCGACAGCGCCGCATCCATCTGGCGCAACAGGCCGCGCACCGTACCGGCGTGGCGGCGCGGCAGCCAGCTGTCGATTTTCTCCACCATCACCGGCCAGTCGCGTAGCATGTAAAAGGAAACGACGGGCGCGATGAACAAGATGGATAAAAGGTCGAACAGCGCCATGCCGCCGTCCCAGATCTTGCCGAGCGCGCCGGTCGCCCAGCCGAAAGCCGTAGCGGCGACGGAGGACGCCTGCGCGCGCAGTTCCTCGGGCGGGGTGGTGGAAAGTTGCGCCTGCACCTTTTCAATCCAGGGAACGGCGATTTCGCGGATCTGCTCCGCGTACCCCGGCAGCGTATTCGCAAAGGCGATGAACTGCGCCTGCAAAACCGGGAAAGTCAGCACGCCGATCAGCACGAAAACCGCCACGAAGGACAGCAGCACGATGCCGGCGCTGACCGTGCGGCTGAAGCCTTTTCTCACCAGCCAGCGCGTGACGGGATCCAGAAAATAAGCGACCGCAAGGCCGATGATGAAGGGCAGCAGAACCCCCTTCAGCAGCCAGAGCAGAAAACAGAAAAGGAGCGTGCCGATGCTCCAGAACCAGATGTGCCGTTGCAATGTCATGGGAATACCTGCCTGCTTCATTACTGCACCAGATGCAGCGTATAAACGGGCGCGCCGCCCGCCGCCTGCACGGGCGTCATGCCGATGCCCTGCCCCGCCAGCGTCTGGCGCAGCATATCGACATTGCCGTCATAGCGCAGTACGAAGCGCGCGCTGTTGCGGCTGATCGCGCGGATATCCATGCGTACGGGCGGGTTGGTCGCGGACAGGCGTTTTTGCACGTCCATCCAGTCGCTGAAATTGCTGAAGGCAAAGGCGGCCTCTACCTGCGTGGCGATCCCGAAGCGGGACATGGAGGTTTGATAGGGGTCCTCCGCACCCGAGGCCGCATATCCGTTTGCCGGCGCATAAGGCGCGTCCTTGACCACGAAGGACGGGCGCGCGCCTTCATAGGGTGCGGGCGCCTGCGGCGGCTGATAGGTATCGGCATACATATTGCCGGCGGGGCGTGTGCCGCTCAGGCCGTACTGCCCGCCCTGCTGCGGGCGCTCCGGCGGCGGATAGGTCGTAACGGAAGCGGTATCGATCTCCGGCACGTTCAATTGCGGGCGCGCAACGGTACGGCTGATGTTCTCGACTGTCGCGCCGACCCTGTCGGGCTGCGGGCGCTGCAGATAGCTGATGACTTCATACATCGCCTGTTGCCAGGCGGCATCCTCGGGTTTTTCGCCGACATAGGGCGTCAGCGCGTTGCGGCGGCGCAGTGATTTGCCGTCATAGACATGCATGTCGATCGTCATATAAGCGCCCGATTTGTTCGCCACCGCCAAAACCACGCGGGAAACGCCGTACTGGCGGCGCAGTTTTTCAACGGCGGCATAATCCCCCGACCATACCGCATCGGCGGGCCCCGCCGAGATGTCGCCGATGTCGCCCATCGGGACGATCACCTGATGCTTGCCGCCCGTCTGGCGCGGCGGGGACAATTGCCACATCTGGCGCCAGGGGTTCGGGTCTTCCCACAGGACGGTCTTGCCCGCCATGTTTTCGTAATAGGGCAACAAAAGCACCGATCCGTCATCCGGCGCCGGCGCCGTCATCGCGCCTGTCTCGAGCGGCCGGTTTGCCATCTCATAACCTTGCTCCCCGCTGTATATAGCTGCATGATCGTCATAAGCACGGCGCGGCATGACGGGAATGCTGATGAAGTTGCGCACCGCATCGCGGAAGCGCACGGTGAAATTGGCAACATAACGCGTGCTCGACAATTGCTCGCTTTTAATCTCGAAATCCTGCACAAGGGTTGCGATCGTCATATCGTCGGGCATTCTCATGTTTGCATAAGCGGAAGGCGAGAGATGCCGTTCGGCCAGCATGCGAAAAGCAAGGCGGCGCGCCTCGGCCATCGCTTCCTCGCGGGCGATGACGGCATTCTCCGCCGTTTTATCGACGATCACATCGGCCACCGTCAGCAAGGCGTCTTCCATCACCGGCCTTTGCCCCGACATCTGGCTGCGCGGCTGGCCATAGGGATTCACTTCCGGGGAAGCGCCTTTGATCAGCTTTTCCAGCGCGAAGGAAGGCGTGGAAAAAGCGATTAAAAACAGCGTGATGATAAAAATATTTACAATATTGACGGAAGTTTTGTTCAGCATCGGCCCAGCCATCCGGTGAAAAAGCGTTTCGGCATGTACAAAACATACGCGCCCGCCCGCAAAAAATCCAGCTATTCCAGTGAGTAAATTTAAAAAAATCATGCGACCACATAAGCGTATGTTGCCCTTGGTGCAAAAGGCGGCTATGCTGGGGTCGCTGGCAGGGGTTTATTGTGAAATCAATAAGATATTAACCAATACCTGCAAAAATACTAAAATGCGAGATATCGCCCGCGCACGCGCCGCGATTCACGCACGACCACAACCGGTTCCGGCGGGCATAACACTGCCGGATGCGGATTCTTAAGGGGCGTTCCCGCCTCTTCTTCCTCTCTCAATTCCCGGGGGGCTTCTTTGGGAGGACGTAGTATATTATTTCTGGGCTTGCTCTGCGGTCTGATCTTTCTGGTCATGCCGCTGTCCGCATTTGACGCCGCGGCGGGCGCATCGAGCGGCCGCACGGGCAGCGGCGGCGCCGTCGTCATCAATGCCGCCGCAGACGAAGACAAAGCCCAAAAAATCACCGCCGGCGTCCCGACGGCAAACAGCCCGCTGACGGCGAATGTGCGCCCGCTGTTCCTGTCGAGCAAATCTTCGGTCTACGACATTACGCAAAACATACAGCTTTTCGAAGGCCCGCGCGAACAAGTCTCCCTCACCCAGCTGCTCCAGCAATTCAAAAAGGGCACGGGCAAGGTGCAAAACGAAGGCCCCATCGTCCTGCGCAAAAGCACGTCGGGCTATTGGCTGATTTTCGCCGTTTACAACCGCAACCCCGCCAAGAGCCTCTGGGTGCTGGATTTCGGCGACCGGCATACGGGCAGCCACGGGCTTGTGGACCGCATCGCCCTTTTCAGCGACGCCGCCCCCGACCAGCCGCTCATGATGGACGGCCGCCTTGTCCAGAACAAGCTGCACGTGCGCGGCCAGAAAGAAAATGCCGTCCCCCTCAGTTTCGACCCCGGGCAAGGCCGCGTGATCGGAATTTATATCGAGCCGACGCACGGTACGACGCTGAACCTCGATATGGAGCTGAAAGAACAGGAAGCCTTCGTCACCACCTATGACGAGCGCAACCTGCAAAAAAACATCCTGCTGGTGGCCACGCTTTTGCTGGTCGGCACCTATCTCATTTTCTGGAGCAATTACCGCCGCCAGATACCGCTTTTGCTCGGCAGCTACCTGCTGCTCCAGTATTTCGCCTATACGGCGGGGGATGAGATCATCCCCCTCGGCAACAATACGGCCGCGACCTATATCGACCTCCTGAACGCCGCCACGGCCTTTATCGCCCTCTCCCTGGCGCGGCACGTGCTGGTCGCGGGGGAACGCGCGGGCCGGAAACAAGCCATCCTGATCGCGGGCAAAGGCATCACGCTCCTGCTGGCGCTCGGCGCGCTGGCGCTGGACCGCGGCTTTGCGCTCACCGATCTTGTCCTGATCCATTACATGCCGATGATCTTCGCCGCCATGATCCTCGCCGTCGGCGTCATGACCGTCATGGCCGGCAAGCGGCCGATGGCGCTTGTCTTCTCCCTTTCCTTCGCGATCCTGCTGGGCGGGGGCGTTCTGGCACAGATGACAGCGGGCGCGGGAGGCTTTGCCGCAGGCAGCAATTTATACTGGCTCGCCTTTGCCGCGCATTTGCTGTTGTTGTCCTTCTCTTCCTTGCGTTTTCTAACCGTATCGGAAGACTTGCAGCGGCGCGAGCGCGAAATCCTGCGCCGCAAACGCGAGGAAGAAATGGAAATGCGCAAGACCAAGGAAATGGCCGACCAGAACCGCCTGCTCGGCGTGATGCAGCGCGAGAAGGAGTTGATGGCCGACCTGCGCAACCGCGAGAGCGAGCGCATTCAGGCCCTGCGCCATGCCAAGGAAGTGGCCGATCAGGCCAACAAGGCGAAATCCGACTTCCTGGCCGTCATCAGCCACGAAATCCGCACGCCGATGACGGGGATCATGGGCATGATCCGCCTGCTGCTCGACACCACGCTCGACAAGCGGCAGGAGGAATACGCGCGTACCATTCAATACTCCGGCGACGCGCTGCTGACGCTGCTGAACGACATCCTCGACCTTTCCAAGGTCGAGGAAGGCAAGATGACGCTGGAGAACATCGACTTCGACCTCGGCAAGCTGCTGGAAAGCGTGGCGATGCTGATGTCAGGCCGTGCGGAGGAAAAGAAGGTCGGCCTGAAGGTAGAGATCGACCCCGGCACGCCGCTGACGCTGAAGGGAGACCCCACGCGCCTGCGCCAGATCTTCCTGAATCTGATCGGAAACGCGATCAAATTCACCGATGCGGGCTTCGTCACCGTCACCGTGCGCCCCTACGACAAGGAAGCCGCGCGCCCGCGCCTTTACTTCGCCGTCACCGATACCGGCATCGGCATTTCGGAAGAAGCGCAAAAAAAGCTGTTTACCCCTTATACGCAGGCGGATGAAAGCGTGGCGCGCAATTTCGGCGGCACGGGATTGGGGCTTGCGATCTGCAAACGCCTGGTCGAGGCCATGGGCGGCATGATCCAGATCCACAGCGCGCCCGGTCGCGGCACGACGTTCTATTTCATCCTGTCGCTCGACCACGGCGTAGGCGAAGCGCAGGCGGCGGAGGAAGCCAAGCCGGAGGTCACCCCGCTCAGCATCCTCGTCGTCGACGACAATATCATCAACCAGCGCGTGGTGGCGGGGCTGCTGGAAAAAGACGGCCACCGCATGGTAACGGTCGGCAGTGCCGACGAGGCGCTATCCTCCCTGCGCAAGGAGCCTTTCGACATCGTGCTGATGGACATGGAAATGCCCAATACCGACGGCGTGGCGGCGACGCGATTGATCCGTTCCCTGCCCGATCCGGAAAAGGCGCACGTCACCATCATCGCCATGACGGCCAATACGCGGCAGGAAGACGTGGAGCGCTGTTTTGACGCCGGCATGAACGATTTCATCAGCAAGCCCGTCAATCCCGACGACCTGCGCCATAAACTCGCCGCGCTCGCCGTGCATAAAAACCCGACGACGGTCGGCCAGCACCTGAAGAATGCCGCGCCCGCCCCTGCGGAAACTACGCCCGTGCCTGAAGAGTCTCCGCAAACGCCGCCATCGGCGCCGCAACAAGACATCGCCGTTGAAATCGCGGATGAAGATATTCCCGTCGTGCTGCCGGAGTTCGACCCCGACGAAGCCTTTCCCGACCCCGATGCGGAGGAACAAGCCGCCGCGAACGACGAGATCCAAGTCGAGTTGCCGGAGATCAATCCCGACGAGCCCTTCCCCGACCCCGATGCGGAGCCCGATGCACAGGAAGAACAGGCCGCCGCGATGCTGGGTACGCAGGATATTCCCCTGCCCGATTTCGACAATATCGACCCGAACGAGCCCTTTCCCGATCCAGATGCGGAAGAGCCGACGCCTGCCGCGCCGGCAACCGCCGCGCCGCCCGTGCATGACGGCGCGCCGACCGATCTCAACGTCGCGCGCAAATATTTCGACCCCGACATGCTGGGCAGCTTGAAGGACAGCCTCGGTCCCGACCAGATGGCAGAAATGATGGCCGGCCTTTACGAGAAAACGGAAGAACTGATCGCCGCCGCCGAACAGGCCGTCAACGACAACGACGTCGCCGCGCTCGTCCACCGGGGGCACGACATCAAGGGCATGACGTCCAATTTCGGCATGATCGCCGTCAGCGACATCGCCGGCCGGCTGGAGCGGCAGGCGAAGGAAAATTTCCCCATGGATGCGCTGGCGGACATCGTGCGCCAGCTGCGCCCTGCCTATGACGAAACGCGCAGCCTGCTGGGCGCCTTTATGGGGAAATAAACCCGCGGAACATAAACGCAAAAAACCCGCCGGCATAAAAACACGGCGGGTTTTTGTTTCGTATCACGCGGCCGATCAGCCGACGATTTCCGTTTCGCTGAAGAAGAAAGCGATTTCTTTTTTCGCGTTTTCCAGGCTGTCGGAACCGTGCACGGAATTTGCTTCGATAGACTCGGCGAATTCCTTGCGGATCGTGCCGGGCTCCGCGTTCGCGGGGTTCGTGGCGCCCATGACGTTGCGGTTCAGGGCAACGGCATCGTCGCCTTCCAGAACCTGCACGACCACGGGACCGGAAACCATGAAGCTGACCAGTTCGCCGTAGAACGGGCGCTCTTTGTGCACTTCATAGAATTTGCCGGCCTGCTCTTCGGTCAGGTGCAAGCGTTTTTGCGCAACGATGCGCAGGCCGCTTTCCTCGAATTTCGCGTTGATTTTACCGGTCAGGTTGCGGCGTGTCGCATCCGGTTTGATGATGGACAGTGTGCGTTCCTTGGCCATGATGTGATCCCTCTTTGGTTTTTTCATGTTTTGCAATCAAGATGCCCGCCCCGAAAAGGGAAAGCCCCGCCCGCCCTTTTGGTGCGGTGCAGGGCTTTTCTATACGATCTTTTGACAAATAAGGCAAGAATCGATAAGGGATTGATTTTATTAACCTTCCTTAACCCTACCCCGCCAGCGCCGCCTCGATCGCGGCCACGGCGTCATTGGCGAGCTTGCCGTCGGGCCCGCCCGCCTGCGCCATATCGGGGCGGCCGCCCCCGCCCTTGCCGCCCAGCACGGCGGAGCCGGTCTTGACCAGATCCACGGCGTTCAGCTTGCCCGTCAGATCCTGCGTGACGGCGACGACGAGCGAAGCCTTGCCGTCCTCCGCCACCGAGACGAGCGCGACGACGCCGCTGCCGATTTTGGATTTCAGATCATCCGCCAGCGGTTTCAACTCGCTCGCCGGAATGTTTTCCAGCACGCGCGACGTAAAGTTGATGCCCTTAATTACCTTCGCCTCGGGCGCAGCCGCTCCCGCGCCGCCCGTGGCCAGCTTGCGGCGCAGATCGGCGATTTCCTTTTCCATTTTCTTTTTGTCGTTCACCAGCGCCTCGACGCGGACGGCCGCTTCGGCGGGGGAGGATTTCAGCAATTGCGCCACTTCGCGCAGGCGCTCTTCCTGTTCGGAGAGATATTGCAGCGCGCCTTCGCCCGTCACCGCCTCGATACGGCGGATGCCGGCAGCCAAGGCGCTTTCGGACACGATCTTGAACAAGCCGATGTCGCCCGTGCGGCGCACGTGCGTGCCGCCGCAAAGCTCGATGGAATAAGCGGAGCGCTCCCCCTCCGGATCCGCGCCCCCCATGGACAGGACGCGGACTTCATCGTCGTATTTCTCGCCGAACATGGCCATGGCGCCGATGCCGCGCGCATCGTCGATCGGCATCAGGCGGGTGGATACGTCGCTGTTCATGCGAATGCGTTCGTTCACCTCTTTCTCCACCGTCGTGATCTGGTCGTCGTTCAGCGCGACCGGTTGGCTGATATCGAAGCGCAGGCGGCCGTCATCGACGAGAGAGCCTTTCTGCGCCACATGCTTGCCGAGATGACGGCGCAACGCGGCATGCAGCAGGTGCGTGGCCGAGTGGTTGGCGCGAATGGCGTTACGGCGCGAAACGTCGATTTCAAGGTTTACGGCATCGCCCGTCTTGATTTCGCCCTTCGCCACCTTGCCGACATGCACGAAAAGGCCGCCGAGCTTTTTCTGCGTATCGGAAATTTCGATCTCGGCCTGGGCGCCGACGATGCGTCCGCGGTCGCCCACCTGACCGCCCGATTCCGCGTAGAAGGGCGTTTGGTTGACGACGATATAAACGGTCTCTCCTTCCTTGGCGGCTGCGGTTTCTTCGCCCTTGTCATTGACAAGCGCCAGCACCTGCCCTTCGGCTTTTTCCTGCTGGTAGCCGAGGAATTCGGTGGAGCCCGCTTTCTCCTTGATCGCGAACCAGACCTGCTCGGTCGCCGCCTCGCCGGAGCCGGCCCAGGATTTGCGCGCTGTTTCGCGCTGCTTTTCCATCGCGGATTCAAAACCCGCCACATCGACGGCGCGGTTTTGCTCGCGCTTCAAGACATCCTGCGTGAGATCGAGCGGAAAGCCGTAGGTATCGTACAGTTTGAAGGCCACATCGCCCGGCAACGGCTGACCGTCGCCCAGCTTGCCGGTTTCCGCCGCCAGCAGCGCAAGGCCGTTGTCGAGCGTTTTCTTGAAGCGCGTTTCCTCCAGCTTCAGCGTTTCCGCAATCAGCGGGCCTGCCTCGTTCAGCTCGGGAAAGGCTTCGCCCATCTTGGATTGCAGAACCGGCAGCAGGCGGTACATCAGCGGGTCCTGCGCGCCCAGCAGGTGCGCATGACGCATGCCGCGGCGCATGATCCGGCGCAGCACATAGCCGCGCCCTTCGTTGGATGGCAATACCCCTTCCGCGATCAAGAAGGCGGCCGCGCGCAGGTGATCCGCGATCACGCGGTGCGAAACGCGTTTTTCGCCGTCGGGGTCGGTATGCGTGAGATTCGCAACCGCTTCGATGATCGAGCGCATGATGTCGATGCTGTAATTGTCATGGCTGCCGTTCAAAAGCGCCGTCATGCGCTCCAGCCCCATGCCCGTGTCGATGGACTGCTTGGGCATATTGATGCGCGAACCGTCGGGCAGTTGCTCGAACTGCATGAAAACGTTGTTCCAGAATTCGATATAGCGGTCGCCGTCCTCGTCGGCGGAGCCCGGCGGGCCGCCCGCGACCTTGTCGCCGTGATCGAAAAAGATTTCGGAGCACGGCCCGCAAGGCCCCGTATCGCCCATCATCCAGAAGTTGTCCATGGTCGGAATGCGGATGATGCGGTCGTCGGAAAAACCCGCGATTTTCTTCCAAAGATCGGCGGCCTCGTCGTCTTCCGAATAGACCGTCACCAAAAGGCGGTCTTTGGGCATGTCGAATTCCCTGGTGATCAGTTCCCAGGCATAGGCGATGGCCTTTTCCTTGAAATAATCGCCGAAGGAAAAGTTGCCCAGCATTTCAAAAAACGTATGGTGGCGCGCCGTGAAGCCGACGTTGTCGAGATCGTTGTGTTTGCCGCCCGCGCGCACGCATTTTTGCGACGTGGTCGCGCGGCTGTAGGGGCGGGTTTCAACGCCGGTGAAAACGTTCTTGAACTGCACCATGCCGGAATTGGTGAACATCATGGTCGGGTCGTTGCGCGGCACCAGCGGGCTCGACGCCACCACTTCATGGCCGTTTTTTGCAAAATAGCCCAGAAATGTTTTGCGGATATCGCTGACGCTGACCATGGTATTGCCTCTTGTGCCGTTTGGTGAAAAATGAAAATACGCCGCGCCGCAAGGAATTTTCCGAAGATTATGACGGGGAATCTTCCCGCGGGGCCGGCAGGCGGATATCTTACTTGATCTGAAAAAGGACCGCCATAAAAAAGGCAGCGGTCAAAAACCCGAAACCCCCGCTTTAACGGCTGAAAAAGGACGCGGCATCGGCAAAAATGCGACGGTCGGATGTATCCTGCGCCGCATAGGTCGGCCAGCTGCCCTCCACCACGCGGTCGAGGGAGGCGGTCACTTGCGAAAACTTCAGGCGGTAAATCCAGTAATTCGCCATGACCCGCTCCACAAAGATTCGCGTTTCGGACACGGGGATGGATTCGATGAACAGCAGCGGGTCGTCCTCATAGCTGACGCTTTGCTGCCAGCGGGCAAGCTTGCCGGGGCCGGCGTTATAGGCAACCGCCAGCTTGAAGAGGTTATTGTCGACAACATCGTGATCCAAAAGCTCCGCCAGATATTTCTGACCGAGATCGATGTTCACATGCGGGTCGCGCAGCTTGGACACGTCGATCGTCTCGCCGTGGTTGCGCGCGACATGCTTGGCGGTCAGCGGCATGATCTGCATCAGCCCCTGCGCACCCGAGGAACGGTTCTTCGCCTGCGGATCGAATTTGGATTCCTGACGGATAAAGGCATAGACCAGCGCCTTGTCGACCTGGAAGCCCCGCTCCGGCTTCCACGGCGCATCGGGGTAAAGGGCGGCGTCATAGAGATCGCCCTTTTCGTCGCGGAAGGCGCTGCCCATGCGCATGGCGAGGCCCGGCATGCCTTTGTCGATCGCCAGCGCGATCATCGCCTGCTGCAACAAGGTATCGCGGCCGGGGTTGATCTGCCGCAGTTCCAACTCGGCAAGGTCGCTGCGCTCCGCATCCACCAGCGCCAGCGCGCGGCGGCCGGCGGGAATGGCGGAAAGCGCCTTGACGTGTTTTTCCGTCAGTCCCGGCGCCTTCCAGTTGAACTTCACTTGCTCCATGCCCAGCGCCTTCAGCGAAATGATGCCGTAGAAGGTGCGCGGATATTCGGCGGCGCGGCGCAGCCAATAGCTGACTTTTTCAGGCCGGTGGGAGCGCAGATAGGCGCGCGCCGCCCAATGCGCGCCCGCCGCGCTCATCCATGCGGAGGAACGTGCAGAATTGGCCGTGATTTCAAAATTTTTTGCCGCTTCGTCGTATTTGCCGAGGCGCCAGCCGGACAGGCCCGCGATCCATCCCGCCTGCGGCACGTCCATGCCCGAGCGCTTCACCGATGCGGTGGCGGTTTCATAGGCCTTGTCGAGGCGTCCGTTGAAGAAATAGGACGCGGCAATATCCGCCAGCAGCGCATCGTATTCGGCAGGTTTGAAAAGGCTGCGGCCTTCCGCCGTATCCAGATGGCGCAGCGCCGCGGTCGGCGCGTCCGAAAGGTTGCGGCGCACGGCGCGGATAATTTCCAACGCACGCCCGCCGTGCCGGCGTTGACTGAGATAGGGCTGCGCGAGCTGGCCGACATCATAATCCTGCTGGCCCATGACGCCGCGGCCCGCGCGCGCGCGGGAAAGCCCCGCCCCTGCCGGCTTGCGGCTTTCGGCAAGGCCGTGGATGCGCTCCGCTTCCGGATGGTCGCCATAGCGGCGCATCCAGTCGGCAAGCTCGCTGAAATCGCTGTGATAGGCGGGATGCATATAACGCTGGAACAGCACATGCCCCATCAGGCGGTCGTCTTTTAATTTACGGATCTCCACATCGGCGCGTTTGAAATTGCCGATATTCTGAAAGGCGAAAATATGAGCATAGCGCGCCGCGTCTTCCTCGCTCAAACGATGGGCACCGGATAAGTGGCCGAAGACGCGGTCGATCAAAGAGGCTTTTTGCACCGGCACCGCCGCCATGGCCGCCGCAGAGGCGCCGGCCGCGGGAACGGAAGACAAGGAGGGCGTCGGCATGCCCGGCTTGCGATGCGGCAGGGGAACGGAAAGCCCCTCCCCTTGCTTTTGCGCCGGCCTTTGCAGGATGTCGTTAATCGGATCGTGAATCCGGGACTGCACGGCGGTATCGGGCTTTTGAACCGGCAGCGGCACCGTCGCCGCAAGGGCTGTGCCGACACATGAAAGCCCGGCGATGACGCCCAGCATTCCCCGGAAATGTTTTTGCCGTATGTTGATCTTTCGCAAAACACACACGCCTCTGTTGTTCAAAGGTAGGACATTTTGTAGCCCAAAAAGCCGGATTTGGCAATTTTTCCCATAACTTAAGGAATATTAACCCAACAAAACAAGCCCTTAATCTCACTATTTATTTTCATAATGATATAAGACAGACGGCGGAGACCGGCAAGATCGAAGGGCACGGGAGTATACCGCAAGCGCCTGATTCTTAAAGAACGCCGAGATCGCGCAGGCGCGCGCGGATCATTTGCAGGTCTTGCCAGGCCAGCGCCTTTTGTTGCGGAGAGCGCAAAAGGTAGGCGGGGTGCAACGTGCAGATAGCGGGGATCACCCTGCCCTGCAGCGCGGGATTGGTATATTCCATCCAGCGGCCGCGCAAGCGTGTGATGCCCTGATTGGTTTCCAGCATGGATTTGGCCGCAACGCCGCCGACAAAGACCACCGTCTCGGGATTGACCAATGCGATATGTTTTTGAATAAACGGCATGCTCATGGCGATTTCGACGCCTTCGGGGTTGCGGTTGCCGGGCGGGCGCCAGTTGATGACGTTACTGATATAGGCATTCTCTTCGCGGCTGAGACCGATGGACGCCAGCATGCGGTCCAGCAATTGCCCGCTGACGCCGACGAAGGGGCGGCCGAGCCTGTCCTCATCCGCGCCGGGCGCTTCACCGACGAACATGATGCGGGCATCGGGGCGGCCGTCGGCGAAAACCATTTGCGTTGCCGTGCGTTTAATCGCCAGCCCCTGGAAACTTTCCAGCGCCGCGCGCAGTTCGTCCAGTGTCGCCGCGCCGGCGGCCAGCGTGCGAGCTTCTTCCATCGCCTCCATCGCGCCCATGCTGGCGGCAACGGCGGTGGCAGGCGCGGCATCGGCAGGCAAGCCGGCAAGCATCGTGCCCGTGCGGCGGTTTTCCGCCGCCGGCCTGTCGGCGGACAGGGGCAGGATCTTTTCCGGAATCTTTGTGCGATCCAAAGCTTCGTCGCCCACCGCTTCGTCCACACCGATGTCGGTATAGAATTCGAGCAGGTCAAAGGGTGACATGCCGAGAGCCGAACTCTCTGAGATGGAAAGGTTTTCTTCCATTGCCGTTCTTGATGCCTATAATACGATACCTTCCTTATAAAACACTTTGCGACAAATATAAAGGGAACGCCATGACCGATATGCCGGAAATCGCTTCAAACGACACCCCGCAGACCGCCCGTGAATCCATGCCTTATGACGTGGTGATTGTGGGTGCAGGCCCGTCGGGTCTGGCGGCGGCGATCCGCCTGAAGCAGATGAAGCCCGAACTTTCCGTCTGCATCCTGGAAAAAGGCTCCGAGGTTGGCGCGCATCTGCTCTCCGGCGCGGTCTTCGAGCCGCGCGCGCTCGACGAGCTGATCCCCGATTGGAAGGAAAAAGGCGCGCCGCTGAACACACCCGCGGGAGAGGACAGGTTTTACTTCCTGACGGAAAAGAAAGCCTTTCGCCTGCCCACCCCCCCGCAGATGCACAACAAAGGCAATTACATCATCAGCCTTGGCGTTTTCGCCCGCTGGCTGTCGGAACAGGCGCAGAACCTCGGCGTAGAAATCTACCCCGGCTTTGCCGCCGCCGAGATTTTGTATGATGACAGCGGCGCCGTGCGCGGGGTTGCCACGGGCGATATGGGCATCGGCAAGGACGGCGAGAAAACCGCCGCCTGGCAGCCCGGCATCGAGTTGCACGCCAGGCAAACGGTTTTCGCCGAGGGCTGCCGCGGCTCGCTCACCAAAACGCTGTTTGAAAAATTCAACTTGCGCAAAAACTGCGATCCGCAAACCTACGGCATCGGCATTAAAGAGGTCTGGGAAATTCCTGCCGAAAAACATAAACAAGGCCTGATCGTCCATACCGCGGGCTGGCCGATGGACGGCGCAACCTACGGCGGATCGTGGATGTACCATCTGGAGAACAACCAGGTCTCCATCGGCTTCGTCATCGGGCTTGATTACCAAAACCCGCATCTCTCGCCGTTCCATGAATTCCAGCGTTTCAAGTTGCATCCCGAAATCCGCAAATATCTGGAAGGCGGCCGCCGCATCAGCTACGGCGCGCGCGCGCTCAGCGAGGGCGGTTTCCAATCCATTCCCGAGCTTGCCTTCCCCGGCGGCGTGCTGGTGGGCGATACGGCGGGATTTTTGAACGTGCCGAAGATCAAGGGCAATCATACCGCCATGAAATCGGGCATGCTGGCGGCGGAGGCCATTGCCGACATGTTCGATGCCGAACCTGCGGGCCGAACATGCAAAACCTATACCGAAAAGTTCAAGCAAAGCTGGATGTATGACGAGCTCTACCGCGTGCGCAACATCCGCCCCGGCTTTCACAAGGGATTCATCGCGGGCTTTTTATACGCCGCCATCGACACCGTTTTGCTGCGCGGGCGTGCGCCGTGGACATTCAGAAACCACGCCGACCATACGCAATTGAAAAAGGCGAAAGACGCGCCGAAGATCGATTACCCGAAGCCGGACGGCGTTTTGACGTTCGACCGCCTTTCCTCCGTGTTCATTTCCAATACGAACCACGCGGAAGACCAGCCTTGCCATCTGCAACTGAAGGATCCGACCGTGCCGGTGCGCGTCAACCTGCCCGAATACGACGCGCCGGAGCAGCGTTATTGCCCCGCCGGCGTCTATGAGATCGTCAACGACGATGCCGGCAACCCGCGTTTGCAGATCAACGCGCAAAACTGCGTGCATTGCAAAACCTGCGACATCAAGGACCCTACCCAGAATATCAACTGGGTCGTCCCGCAGGGCGGCGGCGGGCCGAATTATTCGAATATGTAAGAGGCTATAAAGCGTCAGACAAATGCTTTAGTCCATCCACAAATTCCAAGAGTTCTCTCTTCTGCAAAGCCTCTAGATACTCACCTACACTCATTGCGGGATTTTGCAGCCTAGCTCGGCACGTACGAATAGCCCCACATACTTTTCCCGCATCTAAGTCAAGTAGATGAGACAAAAACTCGTCTGGGTGCTGAGCTTCAATGCCATAAGGACTCAATAAATCTGCCGGAAAGTCCTTTAAATTATATGTAACAATAACATCGGCGCGCCCATGTATTGCGGCAGCAAGGACATGGTTGTCACCACTATCAGGGAGACTCAAAGCTTCCTCCAGATACTGATAGCCTTCAATACTCGCATGTTCTGCATGCAATACCATTAATTCTCTGGTTCTCATGAGCTTATCTTTGGCGTCTGGAAGATTCTTCTCTAATGCGGCAAAGCACTCATCTAATATCTTATCACTCCAACGCCCTCTAAAAAGATCAGCATTGGAAAGCTCCAAAAGGATATCCCGCACAGAATAAGGATAAAGAACACAAGCATCAAATAGCGCACAAAAAGACGCCATTACTAAAATTCCATACCAATATCTTGAGAAATTTTTGTTAACTCCTCAAGCGCTGCGGATCTGTTCTTATTCTCTTGTGTTTTATAATTAACTAAGTCTTCAAACATAACACGCCTGTGTGTTCCAACTTTCCTGTGAGGAATTTTCCCCTCATTTAAAAGCTGGACAAGAAAGGGACGCGAAACGCTCAAAAAGTCCGCGGCTTGCTGCGTTGTCATTTCAGCATGCATAGGGATAAGAGCTATAGCATCTCCCTTCGCCATTGAGGTTAAGATATCCATCACTAACCCAACAATAGCTCTTGGTAAAATAACCACATGCTCCGGGTCTTCCGCTAAACGCACTTTTAGTTCGTGCTGCTGGGTAATATGCTTCGCAAATAAACGTCCAGTTTCTTTAGCAAATGCCGCATCTTGATCAGAAGGTATCACGAATGGCGTAACATTAGTTTTAGAAAGAGCTGTCATAATTGATCTCCTTTCAATTCTATTGTATTACGCAATCGAAATATTCGCAACATTCGAAATAAACGAAAAAACGAGAGGGCGCAAATAACTAATTGTTTTTAATGTATAATTATTTTTTCAGCCCGCCGAACAGCGGCTTCGATTTGGATTTTTTGGCCGTCCATTCGGGATTGACGGGCAGTGCGTCATTCGCAGGCACGGGCGGGAATTTGTCGGCGCCGTATCGTTTGGCGTTAAAGGGTTTCCAGTCGTCTTCCTTTTGCGCGAGGCGGTCCAGCACCGCCATCACCGCGGGCACGTTCGCGACCATGCCGAGGTGGCCGGAGCGCACTTCGATATTCTCCGTGTGGTCGGTGGCGGGGTTCAGGCAGCTTTCCCACCAGACGATGCCGTCAGTTTTGGAATAGATCGCCGTCGTCGGCACGGGCGGCGGCGTGGCGCCGCGCACCTGCAGATCGATATTCTCGTGTTCGGAACGGGGGTTGAAGGCCTCATACAAACGCTCCAGCATCGGAGAGGAGGAGCCGGGCTTGCCCACCATACCCGCAGGTGTGCCGAGCGTGATCACGGCGCGCACCTTGTCGGGGAATTCGCGCGCCAATTCCCGCGCGAAAATGCCGCCGAGACTGTGACCGACGAGGGTTACTTTTTGGCCGCCGCTTTCTTCGAAAATATCATGCAGGCGCCGGCGCAAATGTTCGGCCGCGCGGGCATCGAAACCCGTATTCAGCCCGCCGTCCCAAGCATGGACTTTGTATCCCTGCTGCGCAATCGCCGCGCGCAAGCTTGCCGTATAGCCGTCATCCGTCAAAAAACCGGGCAGCACCAGCACGGGATGGCCGTCACCTTTGGGCAGATCCTTCTTCACAACGTCGAAACGCATCTTGAACGTCATGGCATCGCCCATCAGGCGCGGCATTTCGCTACTGGCGTTAAAGGCCTGCATCAGTCGCTTGAACATGCTTTGGGTTACCCGTGGCTGTTATGGACGGCCTGCACCGTTGTGACAGGATGATGCCATGTTGCGGCGCGAGAGGTAAAAGCGCAAGAAAAATCATGTTTTTTGTGCACCGCACACAATAAAATTACACAACTTCATAATAAAGTTACGTGCAAGAGAAACGATATTTCTTTAAAAAAGGGCAAACGCAATCTTAATTATGGTTACTATTTGTTAACCACTCTGTGACATGCTGTTAGGTAGGGAAATCGCGTTGGAAGAGATGTTTTTGCAAGAAAAAGCAGGGCTTTAAAGGCGGACTCCATAAATAAAAAGAGACATAACGCATTTACAGGAAAGTCCCCTTCAGAATGAAAGGTATTTTTGGCGAATTCAAATTGATGACAGCTGTCGCCGTCGCCGCGCTGATGACAGTGTCCCTGACCGCATGCGCCAATCCCTTGCAAAGCAAACAGGAAAGCAAGGGCGTTTATGTCTTCACGCCCAGCACGGATGTGACCGTACCGCAAAGCCGTACGCTGGCCGGTAATTACCTTGCCGCCCGTTTCGCGCAACGCCATCAGGACTGGCATGCCGCACATATCTATATGAAGAATGTCATCGCCATGGATACGGCAAACCCGCTGCTCACCCAGCGCGCCTTTTTGCTGGCCATCGGCGCGGGCGCGCATGACAGCGCCAAAAACCTTGCCACCGGCATTGCCGCCGCCGGCGCGGAGAACAGCGAGCTTGCCCTGATCTATCTCGCCTGCGATGCCTTGCGCGAGAAGGATTTCAACAAAGCCGCGACCATGATCGGCAACCTGCCCGATGACGGGTTCGGCCAGTATACCAAGCCGCTGCTGACGGCCTGGACGACCATGGGCCGTGCGGGCAAGGAAGCCGCGATCGCCTACCTGAAAACGCAGGCGGAGGAAAACGACCCCACCTTCAATATCCACGCCGCGCTGATGAACGAGCTGTCGGGCGATATCGATGGCGCCGAAGCGCATTACCGCGCCGCGATGGCGGAAGGGCTGACGCTGCCCAATGCCGTGCTGGCGGGCAACTTCTTCCAGCGCAAGGGCGATACGGAGACGGCGCGGAAAATCTATGGCGGCCTTGGCAGTGTTTATGCCTTCACGCCCTTTGTCGGCAAGGATACGCGCGCGAACATCCAAACCGCCGCGGATGGTGCGGCCGTGGCGCTGTTTGACCTTGCCTCGCTGCTGTACGAGCGCCGCGCCTATGACTCCGCGCAGATTTACGGCCGGCTGGTGCAATTGCTCTCTCCCGGCGCCGCCTTCGCGCATCTGATGCTGGGCGATATCGCCGCGATCAACGCACAGTACGGCGACGCCGTGGCCGCCTATGACGGCATTGCTAAAACCTCGCCGCTCTACTGGCTGTCACGCATGCGCGTGGCGGAGGTATACGAGGCTTCCGATCATCCGGAATCCGCCGCCATCCTGCTGCAGGAACTGACGCAGAACAAGGAAACTCGTGCACAGGCACTGATCGGCCTTGGCGATTTGCACCGCCGACACGAGCATTTTGCCGAAGCCATCCGATCCTATGACGCCGCGCTGGCCGAAATCGGCGATGTGACCGAAGACCACTGGGCGGTCGTCTATGCGCGCGGCATGTCGCTGGAGCGCCTCAACAACTGGGATCGCGCGGAAAAGGATTTGTTGCAGGCCCTCGCCTTCCAGCCCGACAACCCGATGATCCTGAACTATATCGGCTACAGCTGGGCGGAAAAAGGCATCAACCTGCAACAGGCCAGGGAATACCTGCACCGCGCCGTCACGCTGCGCCCGAACGACGGGTATATCCTCGACAGCTACGGCTGGGTGCTCTACCGCCTCGGCCGGTTTGAAGAAGCCGCGCAGTGGCTGGAAAAATCCGTCGCCTACGTGCCCGACGATTCCAGCATTCTGGACCATCTGGGCGACGCCTATTGGCAAACGGGCCGTACAACCGAGGCCCGTTTCAAATGGAAACGCGCGCACGACCTCAGCAAGGACGCCGATTTCCGCAGCCTGGCCCAGCAGAAGATGACGCGCGGCATCGAGGCGCCGGCCACCACGGTCGTTGTCCAGCAATTGCCGCAAGAAGCCGTTCTTTCCTCCCGCCCCTGAATCCGCTATAACAAATCCGCTATAACAAAAAAGCCCGCCCGCGCGGGCTTATTGCAGTGGATAAAGCATGCGTATTTTTCTGGCTTTCGGGTTTGCCGTCGTGATCGGCCTTTTACTTTTGTTCTCGCGGTCCGCGCCGACGGTCGTCATTGACGACGCGCCCGATCTGTCGCTGCCCGCCTTTGCAGGCTGCGCGGCGGATGCGGATTGCAGACCGGTCGACCTGCCCTGCGGCAAGACCGGCGCCGCCAGGCAAAGCCAGCACCGCTATGTGCAGGGCTACTACAACGATCTCATGCCCCGCATACGCTGCCCCATGCCTGATGTGCCCGCGCGCGCGCCGCACCGCGCCGCCTGCATAGACAACATCTGCACCGCCCTGCCCGCCACGGCGAAAGCAGCGGAGCCGCCGCATGCCCCCTAAGCATTTCACCTTGCTGGCGCCCGCCAAGATCAACCTTTTCCTGCATATCACCGGCAAGCGGCCGGACGGCTACCATCTTTTGCAAAGCGTGGTGGTTTTCGCCAATATCGGCGACCGCCTGACCTTCGCCCGCCATGACAGCCTGTTCATCGATGTCGCGGGACCTTTTGCCGGCGATGTCTGCGCGCCGCGCGACAACCTGATTTACAAGGCGGCGCAGGCGCTGGGCGAAAACTATAAAACCGCGCCGACGGCGCAGATATTGCTGGAGAAAAACCTGCCCGTCGCCTCCGGCATGGGGGGCGGCTCTTCCGATGCGGCAGCGGCGCTGAAGGGCCTCGCGCAGCTCTGGGGCCTGCCGGAGGAATTCGACCGGATGCAAAAAATCGCAGCGACGCTCGGCGCCGACGTGCCTGCCTGCCTGATGCGCCGCCCCGTCTGGATGGAAGGCGCGGGCGAGAAAATGATGCGCCTGCCCGATATGCCCGACATGCATTTGGTGCTGGTCAACCCCGCCGTCGCCACGCCGACGCCGGAAGTCTTTCACCAATTTCGCGCCAAGTTCAGCCCGCCGATCCAGTTCATCGGCCGGCGCAAGACGATGGGGGAATGGATTGCGGATTTGAAACTCTACCGCAACGATCTCACCGATGCGGCCATCGCCGTCAGCCCCGAAATCAAGATCGCGCTGCAAGCCATCGCCGATACGCAAGGCTGCCAGATCGCGCGCCTGTCGGGCAGCGGTGCCACATGTTTCGGCATCTACGAAACCCCGACCGCCGCCCATGCCGCCGTCAACAAACTGCGCCAGCAACACCCCGAATGGTGGGTCACCGCGGCAGGCCTGCTGCGGCAGAACTGATTCCCGGAGAATCCACTGAAATAAAATGCCCGCTGATACGCATGCGGCCTGAAAACTTTCGCGCCCGTTCGCGCGCAAGCACAGTTGTTCGTCTCATGCGGCGCAAAAGGCTGAACCTTACCTGCCCGATGCCGGTTCCGCCCTGTCGGCAAGGGAAAGGGCTTCGGCCTGCATGTGCAGCTTTTCGACGCGGCGGATGGCGGCCCTGGCCTCGTCATGGCCCTCGACGGCGGCGACGTGATACCATTCCAGCGCGGCCTTGAGGTCGCGGTGACCTTCGACGGAACCGCCTTCGTAAATCACGCCCAGGTTATACGCCGCCTGGGTCAGTCCCGCATTGGCGGCTTTTTTGAAATAGGAAATGCCGCGCAGGTTGTCCTTTGCCGTGCCGCGGCCTTCGATATAGGCAAGGCCGAGGTTATACATCGCCTCCGGATGGCCGAGCCGCGCGGCACGGCCGTAAAAGGCGAAGGCCTCCCGTGCATCCTTTGCCATGCCGAGACCCTCCTGCGCCATGACGCCAAGATTGTAATAGGCATTGGCAATGCCCGCATCGGCGGCGCGGCGGAACCAGTAAACGGCGCGGGAATAATCGGGGCGCACGCGCCCGCCCGCAGCATAAAGCGCGGCGAGGTCATGCTGCGCCGCGCCGATGCCGTCATAGGCGCGGCGCTCCAGATCGGCATAAACGGCAGGCAGGTAAGGATCGCGCAGCGGCGCCGACGTATAGGCGGTATTTTGCGCCGGCTTGGCGGCCGCGGGCACAGCTTCCGCCGGCTTTCCCGCCGCAACGGGCGCGGCCGTTTCGACAACATTATTTTCCGCGGGCATATGCGCCGCCGTCAGGGGTTCATCGGTTGCGGGCGCCATCTCCGCCGCGTCCATGGCGGCGAAATGCGCATCGGCGGCGTTTTCCTGTTCCACCAGCGCGGCCAGATCATCATGGCCGAACCCGATGTCGTCATCGGCGATATCGGCATCCCCCTGCGCCATGCCTTCGGGCAGGTCGTCTTCATAAGCTTCGTTTTCCACCGTCGCCGCCGCGCCTTTCAACTGCTCCAGAGATGCCGCCAGCTCGAAAGCGGGCGGCGCGGCGGGCGCAGCTTTCGCCACTTCCGCCGTGACGTTCTCTTCCGCAACGGCGCGCGGCATGTCGTTGTCATGCTTCAGCGCCTTGTGCCAGCCGCCGCCGGCATGGTCGGCGAAAACGGGATTATCTTGTGCCGCCGTCAGGTTATTCAGCGCCGCCAGCTGGCGCGGAGACAAGGTTTGCGGCGCCCGCTGCGTCAGGACAAGGCCGAGCGCAATCCCCCCCAGCGCGAGCCCCGCCAGCGCGGCGGCCATGGTGAGGCGGCGGTTCAAAACGCTTTCCGGCGCGGCGGGCAGGGCCTCCGGCTCGATTTTCGCGGGCAGATAATATTTCCCCGTCGCATCATCCCGCACGGCGGAGGCCTCCAGATCGTTGAGCCGGCGCGCCAGTTCCGTGCGGACGGCTTCGCTTTTTTCCAGCTTGCGGCCCAGCAGTTCGATCCCGCGGAACATTTCGAAATAAACGCGCTCCTGATGCGTTAGCGGGGTTTCGCCGCCCTGCGCCAGATGGGAAGTTGCGGATGTATGCTTGCGGTCGGTCATTTCTGCCCTTTTTCGGCGCGGTACGCGGCGGCATATGCCCGCCGGGCCTCTTTCGCGTGGCCTGTTCATTTTTTGATCGAGAGGCTCTGAAAATAACAGATTCTCCGCGCCCGTCACAGGGTGAAACCCGCGCGCCGCCTCCACGCTGCCGTAAGTAAAGCTACAGCCTTGATTTTACAAAAAATTTTTATGCCGTTTGCGCCGTCAAAACGCCGCACAAAAGCCGCCCCGGCACCCGGCGCTTTGAGGGCTTGCATAAACATCCGTTTTTTTATATGGTGCTTGAGCTTTCGGTCGGGCGAGTCCCCCGCCGGATGCAAATCCCGCGTTTCGTTGGGGTGTAGCCAAGCGGTAAGGCAGCGGTTTTTGGTACCGCCATTCCTAGGTTCGATCCCTAGCACCCCAGCCATTCTTGATAACCATCCGGATTTTTAAAGGTCAGACAGCGGCGGACGCGAGGGAATTCGCAGCTTTGCGCTCTCCATCTTCAAGTTCGAAAATGCAAAACCCATGGGCTGATGGAGAAGGCACAGAAGATGCAGACTACAAATTATAAAAAGGAATTTGAGGTTTTCTCTACGAATGCCAATATAGCCGCCAGAGCTTTACACTACTCCGTCAGCATTAACAAGCAAGTCACAGACGAAAAAGTTCTGGATGCTATAAACGAGCACCCGCGCTTTTGGTTGGATTATCGTTACTTTTGCATACAATCCCTTTTTATCGCACTGGGAAGAATTTTTGATACAGATACACGGTCGCATTCGATTGACCGCTTACTGGCTGCAATAAAGAAAACGGACTTTTTCACGATTGAATCTTTCAAAAAGAGGGAAATGGCCTCATCCAATGACAAGTGGCGCGAAAAGCGTATTGCCGAAGCCCATGAATTCGGCGCGAAAGATCACGCAGCCATAGAAGCGTTGGTTAAGGACGCTAAGAATATCTGGAACGGCTTAAAAGGCGTTAGGGACAAAATCTTCGCCCATGAAGACATTTTGGACGATACCGACAAGCTGGCAATTATGAAGACGGGGCAATACGATCAATTAATTCTTTTGGTGCAAAAATTGCTTACACTTGAGCATATCCTTGAACAGGCGGAACTGAATGCGCGAAAACCGGATTTTTCTTTTCAAGATCAACGAGTCAAAGAGATGGTAGAGAAGATGGTATCGGCAATTCTCTCAAAACTGGCATCCGCCAAGAATTCGGCATAAAATCCCGCGTACCAGATATACAGGATAGTGCCCGATAGCCATTTTCTTCTGCATATATTCCCGGGGGTCTGCAATCCGCGTCAGCAGACAAACGGCTGATCAGCCTGCCTTGCCCTCCACATACTTTGCGAAATTGTTCAAGATCGCCTGCCAGCCTTCGCTTTGCTGCTGGATGGCATGGGTGTCTTCCGCATCGAAGGTGACCTTGACCGTGACGCCTTCCGGCACCTCCGTAAACACGACCTCGGCTTCGCGGTCGCCGAAGCGGTAGGCGATATCGCGGTACTCGGTGATGCGGGTATAAACGCCTTCGAAATCAAAACCCATGCTGCCGTCCCGCGCCTCCATGCGCGAGAGGAACTTGCCGCCGACGCGCAAATCCACCGCCGCATGCGGGGTGTGCCAGTCGTCGGAGGCCGCATTCCACTGCATGATATCGGCGGGGATCACATAGGCTCGCCATACTTCCGCGATAGGGGCCTTGACCAGCGATTGGACGGTAATCTTCATACGGCATTCCTTGTCTTGCGTTAATTTTTCAAACGGTATCCGGTTTTGAAAATCCAGGCCAGCAGGACGATGCAGACCGTCATGAACACGAGGATCATGCTGACGCTGATCGCGGGGCTGACGTCCGCATGCTCGTAAAAGCTCCAGCGAAAGCCGCTGATGAGATAGACCACGGGGTTCAGCATCGAAACTTTTTGCCAGAATTCCGGCAACATGTAGATGGAATAAAAGCTGCCGCCCAGAAAAGTCAGCGGCGTGATAATCAGCAGCGGGATCAACTGCAATTTTTCAAACCCGTCCGCCCAGATGCCGATGATGAAACCCAAAAGGCTGAAGGTCAGGCAGGTCGCGAACAGGAAAAACGCCATCCAGAACGGATGCTGGATTTCCAGCGGCACGAAGAACCCCGCCGTCAGCAGCACGATCAGCGCGACGATCAGCGATTTGGTCGCCGCCGCGCCGACATAACCGATGGACACTTCCGCAAAAGACAGCGGCGCGGATAAAATCTCGTAGATCGTGCCCGTAAAGCGCGGGAAGTAAATGCCGAAGGAGGCATAGGAAATGCTCTGCCCCAATACCGTCAGCATGATCAGTCCCGGCACGATGAAGGCGCCATAGGCCACGCCGTCCACATCGCTGATGCGCGAGCCGATGGCCGCGCCGAAAACGATGAAATAAAGCACGGTCGACAAAACGGGCGAGGCGATGCTCTGCCCGATGGTACGCTTCGCGCGCGCCATCTCGAATTTATAAACCGCCCAGATGCCCCGGTAATTCATGCGTCACCCACCAAACCTACGAAAATATCCTCCAACGAGCTTTGGCGCGTGCTGAAATCGCGGTAATGAACGCCCGCCGCCTTCAGCGCATCGAAAAGCGCCGTCACGCCGTTTTCCGCGCGTGTCACGTCATAGGTGAAAACCAGCGCGGCACCCTCTTGCGCCAGATGCAGATTAAAGCCTTGCAACGCGACGGGGATTGCCGTCACGGGCGTTTGCAATTCCAGCACCAGCTCTTTCTTGCCCATTTTTTGGATAAGGGTGTTCTTATCCTCCACCAGAATGACCTTGCCCTTGTTGATCACGCCGATGCGGTCGGCCATTTCCTCGGCTTCTTCCAAATAATGCGTGGTCAGGATGATGGTGACGCCCGTCTCCCGCAGGGCGCGCACCTGCGCCCACATGGATTTGCGCAGCTCCACATCCACCCCCGCCGTCGGCTCGTCGAGGAACAGGATGTCGGGTTCGTGCGACAAGGCCTTGGCGATCATCACGCGGCGTTTCATGCCGCCCGAGAGCATGCGGATCTGCGTATCCTTCTTGTCCCAGAGCGACAGTTTTTTCAACAGCGTTTCGATATAGAAATCGTCGCGCTTTTTGCCGAAGAGCCCGCGGGAGAAAGACACCGTGTTCCAGACGCTTTCAAAGGCATCGGTCGTCAGCTCCTGCGGCACGAGGCCGATGTGGCGGCGCGCGGCGCGGTAATCCTTTATATTGTCATGGCCGAAAACCGAGATCGTGCCGGCCGTCGGCCGCACGATGCCGCAAACCGCGCCGATGAGGGTCGTCTTGCCCGCGCCGTTCGGCCCCAGCAGGGCGAAAATTTCGCCCTTATTGACGGCAAGGCTCACGTCATCCAGCGCGTGAAAGCCGTTGTCATAGCGTTTTTGCAAGTTCTGCACGGTAATGGCTGCGGTCATGAAAATCCCCTATCCGTTTTCAACGCAGGGAAAGTTCGACGAGCAGGCGGAACAGGTGTAATCCGCCAGCCTTTGCAGATCCTGTATATGGACGGTCGCGCCCGTGATCTTGATTCCCGTATCGCTGCGCAGACGGGCGAGCGCGCGGGAAAACGTTTCCGGTTGCATGCCGAGGCTGAAAGCGATGGTGTTTTTATCGTAAGGCAGATGCAACCGCGCCTCCTTTTCCTGCCCCTTGCAGAACTTCAGCAAAAAGCAGCCGATGCGCTGCGGCGCGGTCTGCACGGTGCGGTGCTCCAGCTCCATATCCCGCTTCATGCGCTGGCGCGTCATGTGTTGCAACATCTGCATGCCGAAAACGCTGTTGCGCATGACTTCCTCCGCGATCATGAAACGCGGCAGGGAAATAATCGCGGTATCCTCCACCGCCGCCGCGCCGTAAGGCACGGTCTCCGTGCCGGACAGGCCCACTTCGCCGAACGTATGCCCGGCGGACAGAATATCGGTGATCGCCTCGTCCCCCGCCAGCGTTTCGCGGAAAATCTTGATATAGCCGGAAACGACGATGAAGAATTTATCGTTCACGCTGTCCGGCTGGATCAGCACCGCGCCTTTCGGTTCCGACCGGAACTGGGCATAGCGCACAAAACCTTCCAGCACGTCGCTTTTCAGCCGGGCGAAAAGCGGCATTTGCATAAGCAGAGTTTTCACGTCCGGGGAGGTTTTTGTCATGCGTCATTCCGTATTGTTCCCGCCATCATTCCAGAAAAACGCCGATAAAATCAAGCGGCATTTGATCTTTGTCAAGGCCGCCCCTTGCCGCTGCCTGTTACGGTCGCCGCAGGATTTTTAAGGAGAATCGACATGAATAAAAAGCAAATCCTTTGCGCCCTTTGCCTCGGCGGCGGTCTTCTGGCATCGGCGCCGGCAACGGCCGGTTTTGACGCGCACGACTGGCAGATACGCTTTCGCGCCATTTCCCTGACGCCGGACGAGAGCAGCACGACCAGCAACGGCGGCGACATCAAGGCCGGCAACGCCGTGATGCCGGAGATTGACATCACCTATTTCTTTACCGACAATCTGGCGGCGGAGCTGATTTTGGCAACGACCAAACACGACATGCGCGAAGTATCGCCCAATATCGACCTCGGTTCCGTCTGGGTGCTGCCGCCGACGCTGAACCTGCAATACCATTTCAACAACAAAACGGCCTTCAAGCCCTACGTCGGCGCGGGGATCAACTATACCCTCTTCTACGGCGCGGATTCGGGCGCGGCAGCCGATATCGATTACGATAACGGCTTCGGCTACGCCTTGCAGGCCGGGCTGGATTACAAACTCGACGATCATTGGATGCTGAACATGGACGTCAAGAAGATTTTTCTGAATGCGGACGTCAGCGTCAACAACGGCGCCGTCACCGCGGACGTGGATCTGGATCCGTGGGTATTCGGTGTCGGTGCGGGATATCGGTTCTGACCCGCACGCACCCTCCAAAACCGCCCGTTCGCCGGGCGGTTTTTTTTGCGCCTTTTATGCTTTATGCCGCTTGCACATGGCGGCTTTGCCCGCCCGTGAAGTAGGTATCGAAACGCGCCGCCGCGACGCGCACCAGCTGGCGCATATCGGGCGCGACGGCGATATGCCGGCCGGTCACGCGCACCACGCCGTCCGCCGCCAGATCGGCCATGCCCGCCAGCACGCCGTCCAGCGCCGCCGCCGCGAAACCGTGACGCTGCAATACCGCGCCGACGTCGCAGGAAAGATAGCACATCAATTCACCGATGATCTCCGCCCGCATGCGGTCCGCCGCCGTCAGCGCGCAGCCGCGCGCCGCGGGCAGGCGTTTTTCTTTCAGCGCCCGCACATAGTCCGTCATGTTGACGGCGTTCTGGCTGAAACCCGCCGGCAGGCGGCTGATGGCGGAAACGCCGAACCCGAGCAGCGTTGCCGCGCCATCCGTCGTATAGCCCTGAAAGTTCCGGGTCAGGCGGCGGCTTTGCAAGGCCGCATGCATATCGTCCTCCGCCCGCACGAAATGATCGAGGCCGACAGGCCGCATGCCTGCCGCCGTCAGCAACGCTTCCGCCCGCGAAAATTGTGCCAGGCGCGCGGCGGCATCGGGCAGATCGGCATCGCGGATCAGGCGCATATGCTTTTTCATCCAGGGTACATGCGCATAGCCGAACAGGGCGATACGGTCCGGCGCGAGCTGCATGGACAAGCGCACGGTTTGCGCCGTATCCGCCGCCGTCTGCAAAGGCAGGCCGTACATAAGATCGAAATTGACGCGATTGATGCCGAAGCGGCGGAAAAGGCCGAGGGATTTTTCGACCGTCTCATAGGTCTGCACACGGTTGATCGCCTTTTGCACATGCGGGGCGAAATCCTGAATGCCGAAGCTGATGCGGTTGACGCCGCCTGCCCGATAGGCATCCGCCTTGTCATGCGACACGCCGCGCGGATCCGCCTCTATGGCGATTTCGGCATCGGGCAGGAAGTCAAACCCCGTGCGCAGTGCCGCCATGACGGCCAGAAAATCCTGCGGCAGCAGCATGCTGGGCGAGCCGCCGCCGAAATGCACATGCGACACGGCAAGCCTTGCGGGCAGGTATTCCTGCACGTAGCGAATCTCGCGCAACAGCCAGGCGACATAGCTTTCAACGGGCGCGTATCTCTTCGTCGCCGTGGTATGGCAGCCGCAATACCAGCACATTTCATGACAAAACGGCACATGCAGGTAAAGCGATACGGGCCGGTCCGCGGGCAATGCCACCAGTTGCGGCCACACATCGGCCATGTCCGTCGGCCGGAAATGCGGCGCGGTCGGATAGCTGGTATAGCGCGGCACTTGCGCATTGTATTTCAAGATAATGTCCTGCCTATCCTTGCTCATCTTCCACCTCTTGCATGTCCTCCTGAAAAATGCGGTGCGCCGCGCCTTCCGGATCTTCAAACTGCCCCGTTTTCAAAGCCCACATGAAAACACCGAGCCACAGGCCACCCATGAACAGCGCCAGCGGTATCAGGTAGATCAGAATGTCCATGGCCGCATCCTCCCTTCCCTAGCGTCTTTTCAGGCGCAGCGCGTTGAGCGTCACGAGCAGCGAGGAGGATGACATCGCCGCCGCCGCTACCAGCGGCGTGACCATCCCCGTCATCGCCAGCGGCACGGCGCAAATATTGTACAACAGTGCCAAGGCGAAATTCTGGCGCACGATGCGTTGCGTTTTCCGGCCGGCCTCCAGCGCGTGGCGCACGGCGGCGATACCGGGCCGCTGATACACGATGTCGGCCGCGTTCTGCGCAATATCCAGCGCGGTCGCTGGCGACATCGACACGCTGGCAAAGCCGAGCGCCGCCGCATCGTTCAGCCCGTCGCCGACCATCAGCACATGGCGGCCTTTTTTCATCTCCGCCTCCAGAATGTCGAATTTTTCCTTCGGGTTGACGGCGGCGTAAAAAATATCTATCCCCAGCCGTCCCGCCACGTCCGCCGTCACGGCATAGCGGTCGCCCGACATCATCATGACGCGGTAGCGTTTCTTCAACAACGCGATATCCACCGCGGCATCGGGAAACAGCGTATCGGTGAAAACCAGGCGCTTCGGCGCGGCGCTCCCTTTGCGGAACCACATCTCGATCTTGTGATCTTTGTCACCGGGGCCGCCGGACGGGGCACCGACGAAAGCGGCGGAACCCAAAAGGCAGGTCTCGCCGCTCGGCACGGCCTGCAATCCCTTGCCCGCTATCTCCTCCACCGTCAGGCTTTCCATGCCCTTCCCGCCCGCCGCCGCGACGGCCCGGGAGAGCGGATGGCGGCTTTGCGCCGCCATGGCCGCCATGACCGATCGTTCCGCGTCCGAAAAATCCGCCGCGTTGTCGAAAACGATGTGTCCGGTGGTCAGCGTGCCCGTCTTGTCGAAAATGACAGTGTCGATCTTGTCCAGACGCTCCAGCGCGTCGGCGGATTTGAGCAGGATGCCCGCCGCGAACAGGCGGCTGCCCGCCACGACCTGCGCGACCGGCACGGCCAGGGCAAGCGCGCAGGGGCATGTAATGATCAATACCGTCGCCGCGATCATCAGCGCCGGCTGCCAGGCAAGCCCGCCCCAGAACAGCCAGCAGGCAAAGGTGCCGAGCGCCAGCAGATGCACCACCGGCGTATACCAGCCGGAAATGCGGTCGGCAAGACGCACGTAATGCGCGTTGCCCTGCTCCGCCTTTTGCAACAGCGCGACGATATCGCCGATCAGGCTTTCCTCCTGCGCCTTTTCCACCGTCATGCGAAAGGCCGCATCCAAATTGATCATGCCCGCCAGCAACCTGTCGCCC